>BNJV01002421.1_pt1 | contig 296143 bp, 611 predicted proteins | sample 8540591 | NCBI WGS metagenome assembly BNJV01 (sample SAMD00202457, study PRJDB9452) | human saliva metagenome | host: Homo sapiens | reverse complement strand
ACACTTTGCTACTTTAGAAAAAGTCTTTGTTCTCCTCACCAATTAGCACACGCCAAAAATGAGAAAAGACTTTTCTATGTAGCATGAGACTCGCATTTTTGCGATGTTGCTGCCGTCCTTTACTACATTAGGAAAGTCTTTCGAATACTCGTATATTATAAATTAACTGTTGCTTCACCAATTTTAGAAGATGCTGATGCATTTCCTGTTGTAATTGATAAGTTTGCAATTTTATCCATATTTGTTAAAAGCTACAATCATAGGAGTATCTTTACCAGCTGCTTTTTACAGCTTCTAAATCTACAGTAGAAATCACAGTATTTTGATACACGTTGTCCAACTGTTACAACTGTATCAAAAAGCGCTCCTTGTAATTCAACTGTATCGATTCCCATATGTAATAATACTTCTACGTCATTATCTGTTTTAATTCCTACAGCATGTTTTGTTGGGAAAACATTAATCACTTCCTCAACTACAGGTGAGTAATCACTCCAGAGTTGGTAATACAGCATAACCGTCTCCCATGAATTTTTGAGAAAATACTGGATCGTTTAATTTCTGTGATAGCCACTACTCCTCTCTGCAACTGCAAACAATTCCTAATTCGAGGAGTTAACCCTTTCTGCTTTCTTTTTGAAAATCCGAACATCTAATCATCCTCTCAACTTATTTATCGCTAGTATATCATATTTTTGTATGAATAAAAAACCTTATTCCTTTTATCTATTTTTATAAATTTACTCATAAACCTTTATACTTACATTCAGACATTATAAAGGAGTGATTTTTGATTACGATGATTGAAATCATTAAAACAATAATTTTAGGAATTATTGAAGGGGTAACTGAATGGTTTGCAGATTAGTAGTACAGGACATTTAATTTTGGCGAGATGAAATTTTAAAATTGGATGTTTGGTCCAAAAGTTTCAAGATATGTTTAATGTAGTCATCCAACTTGGTGCAATCTTTGCTGTGGTGATTTTATACTTTAACAAATTAAATCCATTTGAAGGTATCGCAGAATAGCGACAATTGAGCTATGGAAAAGTTATTATCGGTTTGTATTCCTGCTATCGTTGGAGGATTATTATTAAATGACTTTATGGATGAATACTTTAATAAAGCAATTGTCATTGCAACAACTTTTAATTGTTTACGGGATTGCATTTATTATTATCGAGCGTCGTCGTAAAACAGTTGAACCTCGCATTCATTCATTTGAAGAACTAGATTATATAACAGCTATTAAAATTGGTTTATTCAAACTCTAGCTTTAATCCCAGGAACTTCGTTCTGGTTCTACCATTTTTGAGAGTTATTGGTTGGAACGAATCGTTTTGTTGCGACTGAGTTTTCCTTTCTTTTATGAGTATTCCAATTATGTTTGGAGCAAGTGGACTTAAATTATTAAAATTTGGATTCCACTATGCAAGTGCAGAATTGATTATTTTATTCAGTAGGATCGGTGGTTTCTTTCTTCGTTTCACTAATTGTGATCGAATTCTTATTGAGCTATTTAAAACGAAACGACTTCAAGCATTTGGTTGGTATCGAATTATCCTAGGGATTATCGTATTAGCTAGTTCATTCTTTTTGAAATATATTTAAAAACAGCCAGCAGAATTATCTGCTGGCTGTTTTCTTTCCATTATTGACAAGCGACTGCTTGGTTCTACTAGTGCATTTTTGGTAATGCTGCTACTTGAAGCAGCACGTGCTGGGCAGTTTTCTTTGAAATAAGTGGCATAAACTTCATTCATTTGTTGGAAATGAGCAATATCATAAATAAATGGTTGTACTTTCTACATTTTCTAACCCCATACCTGCTTGTTCTAAAATCACTTGAATATTTTTCAATGATTGAGTGTGTTTAGCTAACAATATCTTCTCCTGCAAATTCTCCTGTTTCTGGCACAATTGGTAATGCCCTGACATATATAAAAATTTCCTGAACATAATACTCCTTGCGAATACGGTCCAATTGCTGCTGGCGCTTTATCTGTATGAATAATCATCTTTCTCTCCTTTAAATAAATACATATTTTTCATTCTCTCACAAGCTTCTTGAATTCTTGTAAATGGTAATGCTAAGTTTAATCGAATATGAGTTGGGGCCATTAAAAATTCTACCATCTTGCCAAAGCCACTCCACATCTGATCATCTTCTTTGTAATTCATCAATTGTAATACTATTTTTCTAAATACTCCTTTCGATCGATAAAAATCACATAGGTACCTTCTGTATTTGTTACGGATACTCCTTCAAAATGATCGCGAATGTAGTCGCAAACATAGGTCATATTTTGATATAATACTTGTCTTAATTCTTCCAGCCACTCATAGCCTTCTGGTTGATAAGCTCCCATTAGTGCATGCATTGATAATACATTCATCACATTATAATGAGACTTACTACCTTTTTGCATTCACTCTATCACGTAATAAATCGCTATAAATAATATGATAAGCAGCTACTAAGCCAGCTAAGTTAAATGTCTTACTCGGTGCATAAAATGCTATCGTACGATTCTTAGCATCTTCAGACACACTTTGAGTTGGAATATGTTTCACTCTGGCATCACTAAAATCCGACCAAATCTCATCAAATAACCGTAACATATATTTTTATAAATAGCCATTCTTTTTCTAATTCTTCACGATTCCAAACGACCTGTTGGATTATGTGGGGAACAGAAAATAGATACATGAATATGATGTTTTGCGAATTTTGCTTCCATATCTTTTATAATCGATACGGTAAACACCTTCTTCATCTTTCACTAATGGACTTAGTACAATATTAAACCCATTATTTTTTAAAACTTCTGTAAATCCTCCATAAGTTGGACTATGCACTAAAATAGAGTCACCTGGTGAAGCAAAAAGTTAATGCTGAAACAACTCACTCCTAACTTTTTACTATTATGATAACCAATATGTTTTGCAGTTAATCCTTCAACTTGATGGTGAAATTGGTGCCAACAGATAATGGCATTATAATATTCTCTTTGGTTGCATGAAATCTCAAAAACTAGGATGTTCAAAACGTTCTTTCATTGCTTGAATAACGGTTTTGGAACTGTCATAAAATTCATATCTACCCAATCCCATAGAATTACATCGAACTCTTCCTTAGGTGGGTTTGGTGCTTTACCTGAATCAAACCTAATCCGTCAACAGCCATCGCATCTTTTCATGACGGTTTTATTTCTGTTGTAAATCATATTTCATCATCTTTCTCCTTTACCCCTCTAGTGTAGTAGTACTAGTATAGCAGAAATCTGTCATTGAACAAAGAAAAGCTACTATCTTCTACCAAACAAAATAGACTTTCCCAGTAAGAAAAAGCCTTAGCCTCTGGAAAAGTCTATAATTTTGTCTCTATTTTCTCATTGAAGAGATAATTCTATCTCCCTCTTTTGTGCGATAAAGTCTGCTACTTCATCTGGTTTTCAGAATCCACGTGAAGAACAACGCACTTTTCCTTCACGGTGATATACAGAAATTGTATCTACATTGACATTATGATCTCGTAAAACATTTGAAATTTCTTCTAATGGACCAGGTTTATCTTCATTAATTTCGATAAATAAACGAGAACCAGGAGTATTATAACCTGAAATATCAATGAACGCATCCATAATATCTTTGTCAGTAATAATTCCCACTAAATTTCCTCTTGATTCAAGAACTGGTAAAACACCAATCCCTTGATTTGTCTCATAATAGAAGCAGCTTCTTCTAAGACAGCAGTTGGTTTTTACAGTAATCACTTGTTTCAGCATAATATCTTTTAGCAGTTGTTTTTGTTTTAATAAGTAGTTTAATTCATGCACTTAAACTTGTTGCCATTGAAGGTGAGTTTTGAGCGACTAATTCAGCTGTTAATAAGCCTACTAATTTGTCTCCTTCAACAACTGGAAGACGATGCACATCATGTTCTTTCATTAAATCTAATGCTTTCATAACAGTTGTATTTGGTTCAACAGTTATTAAGTTTGTTGACATATAATCTTTTACTTCCATGATTATCCCCTAAAATATGCTTTTGAACATCTTCACTTTCCAAGTAATTCCTTACCTGTACCTGATAATACCACAGATCCTGTTTCTAATACATACCCTCTTGATGCAATGGATAATGCCATTTCGCATTTTTGCTCAATTAGTGATACTCGTAGTTCCTTGTTTTGAATTTCTTGAATGATATTGAAGATTTCTTTAATGAAAATGGTGCTAATCCATTGATGGTTCATCTATAACAATAGTTTTGGACGAGTCATTAACGCACGTCCCATTACTAACATTTGTTGTTCCCCACCTGATAATGTTGCAGCATCTTGATTTTTACGTTCTTCTAAAATTAGGAATCTCTCAAGATGGCTTTTCATATCTTTTTGAATTTCCTCTTTATCATTTCTTAAAAATGCTCCTAAATCAAGGTTTTCTTTTACTGAAAATTCTCTAAATACATGACGACCTTCTGGAACTTGGGCTAAACCCTAATGAAACAATTTTTCCTGTAGTCAGTAATATCTTGACCTAAATATTTACATCGTTCCAGCACTTGGACGTACCAACCCTGATAAAGTTTTTAAAATTGTTGATTTTCAGCACCATTAGCACCGATTAGAGAAACAATTTCTCCTTCGTTGACAGTAAAAAGCTTACATCTTTAACGGCTTGAATCATGTCCAATGTACACTCTAAATCTTTTACTTCTAACATGATTACTCTCCTCCTAAGTAAGCACGAATAACATCAGGATTTTTCTTAATTTCTTCTAGGTGTTCCATATAGCATAATCTTCCATGATTCTAATACATATAAACGTTGGCAAATTTCCATAACTAATGACATATCGTGTTCAATTAATACAACTGTTAATCCGAATTGTTCTTGGATTTGCGCAATTAATGTTTTATTAGATTTGCTGTTTCTTGTGGGTTCATCCCTGCAGCAGGTTCATCTAAAAATAAAATGGTTTTGTTGCTAAGGCACGAACGATTTCTAATTCACGTTGTTGCCCATAAAGCTAAGTTTTTCGCTTTATCTTGAGTCAAATGATTCTAGTTGAAGATTTTTAACAATTCTAAAAGCTTCTTCTTTCATCATTTTTCTGTTTCATAATAAGCTTTTGTTCTGAATAAACTTGAAAATAATGAATTTCCTTTTATGAGCATGCATCGCTACATTACATTTTCTAATACTGTTAAATCTTTTAAATAAACGGAATATTTTGGAGGTACGTGCAAAGCCTAATTCGTAATTTTATTAGGTGCAATTCCATTTAATAATGTTTTACCATTTTCAGTTTCTAATTCAATGGTTCCTTCTGTTGGAATATATACCCCTGTTAAAAGGTTGAAGAATGTTGTTTTTACCGGCACTCATTTGGTCCAATTAATCCAATTAATTCTCCTTTTCAGCTTTAAGAAACATTTGAAACAGCTGATAATCACCGAAATTTTTGTTAAAACCTTTTACTTCTAATAAACTCATTCTGTTTCTCCTTTCTCTTTTTCTTCAATTTATTACTTAAGAATGTGCAAAACGGAATTCCCAAGTTCCTATCAATCCCACCTGGACGGAAAATCATAATTAAAATTAATGCTACTGCATAAATAAATCATACGTAATTGTCCAGATGGTTGTAAGAATGTATTAATAATTCCAAGTATTGCTGCGACAAATGAACCAGTAAAACTACCGATTCCTCAAATACAACAATGATTAATACATCAGTGATTTCATAAATGTAAAGTCACTTGGCGTTACAGTTCCTAAATAAGTGGCTGTTAATGTTCACCAATACTTGCTGTAGCTGCTCAATGATGAAAAGCTAACATTTTATAACGCGTTACATTGACCTCATAGATTCCGCTGCAATTTCATCTTGTAATACTGCATAAGTCGCGATCCCTGCACTACTATTAGCATAGTTAATACTAAAATAGTCGTTAAAAACTAAAAGCAATATAAACAATTGTCCATGTTGTTGTTAATGGAACCCCACTAATCCCTGCAGCACCATTTGTAATTTTCTTACTGTTTAATGCTCACGAATAATTTCAGTAACTCTAATGTTGCAATCGCTAAATAGTCTCCTTTTAAACAGTGTTGGTAAACCAACTAAATAAGCAATTACAATTGAAATGACTACCGACTGCCATTCCAGCAAATAAGCCCTGCTGACCACTAACCGCTTTACCGATAATAGCAGCACTATACAGCACCAATCGCAATAAATCCAGCATGCCCTAGTGAGAATTGACCTGCAACTAAGTTAAATTTAATCCGACTGCGAAAATAATATTAATCATGATATTAATAAAAAGTACTTTCGTAATGAGAAATTAATCACACCTACTTGAACTAACACTTGAAGTAATAAATACTACTACTGCAGAAGCTAACCAAATAAGATTTTTCTGATGAAATCGTTTGCATGTTTCTCACCTACACTTTCTCTTTAACATTTTTACCAAACAAGCCTGCACTGTAATACAATAAAATAACAAATAAAGGGTAAACTACTCCATCTTTATATGGAGATCTAAATAGTAACTATAGTTTCTAATAAACCAACATAGCCACCAATCATGGCACCTGGAATACTACCAATTCCTCCTAATACCGCAATACAAGCTTTCAATCCTGGTACAATCCCCATTGTCTGCAGAAAATGTATTATAATATAACGCCACTAATACCCTGCAATCCCTGCAAGACTTAGAACCTAATACAAATATAAATGATCACTTGATCACATCAATCCCCATTAGTGCGCTGCATCTTCGTCCACTGCAACTGCACATAGCTTTCCCCATTTTTGTGTAATGAACGATAAATTGTAATAATGCCATTAAAATTACTGTTGTAGCAAAAATTAATACTTATTTTCCATTAATCGTAATATTTCCAAATAAAGTGTAGTTTGTTGTTCCAAAATCAGATGGGAATGGACGGTTTCTGCTCGAATAGATAACTCATTACATTTTCAAAGTAAAAATAAACCCCCAAATTGCTGTAATCAAAGCAGCAACACAGAGTTGAACGTCTTAAAGGTTTGTATGCTACTCGCTCAATAACAACTCCCACCGCACAGCTGACCATTGCTAATAGAGAGACAGAAAATATTTAACCCCAATCCATTCATTGCGCCAAAACCAACAAAGCACCCATCATATATACATCACCATGAGCGAAGATTGATTAATTTAATCGTTTCCATAAACCATTGTATGCCAAGTGCCACTAAAAGCATAAATACTCCCTAAAAGGCAATCCATTGACTAATTGTTGTATCAATAGCTCCATTTTAAGCTCCTTTCTCTTTAAAACCAAATTTTTCTAATATTGTTGTTAATTTGCCTATCATGTGAAAAAAGAGGCGGGTCTCCCCAACTGCCTCTCTTTCCTCAATACTTTATCTGTTATTGTGCTGAATATTCTTTGGCACTTACTTCTTCACCATTTTGAATTCGATAACAACTGTTGATTTAACAGGGGTATGATCTTTACCCATTGTGAGATAGTGCCAGTAGCTACCGTCCATCTGTAGATTCTGCTAATGCTTTTTGATTGCTTGAGCATCAGTTGAACCTGCTTTTTCAATAGCTTTCATTAATAATTGTGCTGCATCATATGCTAAAGCTGAGAATGAATCTGGTGTTGTACCATATTTTTCTTTATAAGCTTTGATGAATTCTTGAACATCTGCATCTGTACTCTTAGCAGAGAAGTGAGCTGTATAAAGACATTTGTTAAGTTTGCTTTGTTACCAGCTAATTCTGCTAATTTTCACTTGATAATCCATCTCCACCAACGATTGGTTGGTGATTCCTAATTCACGAGGCTTGTTTGATGATTAAACCAACTTCTTCGTAATATCCTGGGATATATAATACATCAAATGATTTTGATTTTAATGAAGTTAATACTGCTTGAAATCTGTATCTTTTGATTGATAAGTTTCTTTCGCAACAATTTGTCCACCGATTTTAGCATCTGTATAAGTTTTTTCAAATGCTTCTGATAAACCTTTTGAGTAGTCACTTGCTGAGTCTTGTAGTACTGCTACTTTTAGCATTTGGGAATTTTTGGCTTACAAATCCTGCACCTACAACCCCTTGATAATTATCAGAGAAACATACACGGAAAATGTAGTCATATACTGATTCTGGGTTTTTCGCATCTTTTAATGTAATTCCGTCCCTGTTGTTGCTGGGAATACTGCAGGAATTTTTGCTTGTTCCATGATTGGGATTGAAACTTGAGCATCTCCTGTTGTGGCTGGTCCGACAACCCCAACAACTTTTTCAGAAACTAATTTTTAGCTAGAAGCTACTTCTGTTTTTCTGATTTATTATCGTAAGATACATATTTTAATTCTTTATCTAATAATTTACCTTTTTGTTCAACGGCTAATTTAACAGCGTTATCCATAGCTGAACCATAAGCGCAGCATTACCTGTTAACTCAAAGTTACCACCAAGTTTTACTGTGTTACCATTTGATGCACCACCTGCACTACATCCTGCTAAAATAGCTGCTAGATACCAATCCTAATCCAAATAAATTCATCATAATCCCTCATTTTCATAATCTGTTTTTAAGTGATGAGAAGATTATATAATATTCTGACAATTCATGCAATTGTAAAATGAATTTATTTAAACTAATTGTTTTTAATCATGACAACTTAGCGCTTATTTTGTGAGAATAAGTAATTTTAATGAATAATTGACTCTCTCGTGAGTGAGATTTTGTCTAGACTATTGCCAGAAAGTCTCATTTTCGAAAATCTCCCTATAAAAGTAGGAATAGACTTCCATGTAGTAGTAAGTAAAAAGCACACACGTTGGCGGCTGCTTTTACTGGGAAAAATCGAGACCTGGGCTCGATTTTTAGCCATGAAATTTCGCAATATGAAGCTGCTGGCGTCATTACTACTCATTTGGAAGTCTATTCCACCATCCATTCTACAAAAACAACCTTCAAATAATCACTCAACGGTGTATGCGGCGCCACCGGAAAATCCATCGGCAATTTCTTCTGATGCTTCTAAACGATACCTTCTTCCAGAAGAACGACTTCTGTAGAATCATCTCTAAAAATTGCTTCTCAGAAACATTAGCCGCATTTGTCGACAAAATTAAATTCCCATTTTTCGCCGTTAGCGGAACTAATTGCTCCACTAAGCCAGCGCAATCTTTTGCAACTGAAAAAGTTCTCTTTTTGTACGAGCAAAACTAGGAGGATCTAACACAATCGTATCAAATGTTAAAGATTTCTTTGCAGCATATTTAATATAATCAAATACATCCATTACATAAATCTTTTGTTCTGCTGCATCAATCCCATTCCTTCAAATTGTTCTCTCGTCTTCTCTAGAAAACTACGATTGGCAACATCCACACTTGTTGTTTTTGAATCGCACCACCCATTGCTGCAACTACAGAAAAAATGCACCGTATAACTAAATAAATTCAAGATAGTTTTTCCAGCACTAGTCATCTCTCTTATTAATGCACGAATTTCACGTTGATCAAAATATACCCGTCATCAATCCTTCATCAAGATACGTTGCATAACGAACTCCTTCTTCTTGAACAATTAATGGTTCACTCGCCTTACTCCTCTTACGAATTGACTTTCCGGTAATTTTTCTTTTTGAAGAATAACGAATCTTTTCATAAATTCATGGATACTTGGAATTGCTTCTTGCAATCGTCTACTAACAACTCTTTCCATTGATAAATCCTGCACCATGCCATGAAACAACTACAAATCCATCATACCAATCAATCGTAATTCCACCTAGTCATCTCCTTCTCCATTAAACAGACAGCTGTTGTACTGTCATCCATCATTAAAGAAGAACGTTTTTGTGCTGCTTTTGAATAAGCCTTTTACCAATTGAGGGGTTAGTTTTTCACCATCTTTTGAATAAACCCATCCAATTCCTTTATGTTGAAATCCTACACAAGCCATTGCTAAAAATTCTTTTTCTCATCACAACACGAATACATTCCCCTTCTTTTTGGCTGAGTGGTTTACTAAATCCTCTTGATTTAATAAAGGAGAGCCTTTTTCACTAATTTTGCGGCTTTTCGTTTTTAAAATGATTTTCTTTTCATAATTCTAATCTCCTTTTTCTTTCTTGATATTTTTTGATAACACCAATATCCCAAAACGCTTCCAATACATTACAGATGACATCATCAATATGAGGTCACACCGTTGAAAACAACCATTGACTAATTTCTATTAAAAGTGGAAATGAATAAACCTGCCCAAAATGATAATTTATAATGGCTTTTCTCCTTTAATAAAAATCCCACAAAATAAAACCAATTAGCATAAACAAATAATATTCCCAAACACATTATAATAAGCTGCAACAGTGATCATGTATAAATAGTTTTACACTATCTACAAAAGGTATCCAATAAATGTCTTTGCAACGGTCGTGGCGAAATCTTCATCAATTTAAAAATACTCGATTGTCGAAAAATCGTAATATTTAATAATACGAGTAAATAGAAAATAAATAGATGAAGATAACATTCTAGTTTTCAAATAATCTTTTTGTTTGTAATATTTTCTATATAACAGAGAAATCGACCATACTCCTAGCCATCCAATAAAGAATATGAGAGCAAGTCGATACTATTCATTAAAAGACGAATCAAAGGGAAATGATTTTATTCGTCCGTCCAACGACTGTTCTAGCCATTGATAGATTGGTTCTAAAAACATTTCCCGATTCATCCCTTTCCTTATTCTTTTCTTCTTTTCCAGGAATGTAAGTGTAAATGTCGTTCCCTCTCAAGTTCACTTTCTGTCTGAATTGTTCCATGATGACTATTCATTAATGAATGAACAATGGCTAAGCCAATTCCAGACTCCCCATATTTTGTACTCTTTCTTGAAACATCAGCTTTATAAAATCTTTCCCAGATTGCTTCTACTTCTTTTACTTATTCCAATTCCATCATCAATAATTTGCTCAATGGCTTTCGAATCTTCATTCCAGCCTTTAAGAAGAATATGTCCACTATCTGTAAACTGGTTCGCATTTTTGTCATATTCACTAAAATTTGAATAAAGCGATCATAATCCGCATAAACTGTAAAGTCTTCTGGGCATTCACAGCGTAAGTCATTCCCCTTATTTTAGCTAATTCTTGCAATTGATCAACAACATTTTGTAAAGCTTCTGCACCTGAAAAATTTTGCTTCACTAAAACAATTTGATCTGAACGGATCTTTTCATAATCTAGATTTTCATTCACTAATCGGATAAGACGTTGTGTTTCATTCGTGATTAATTCTAAACTTCTCTCACGGCGAGACTCTGGTATCATATGGTGAATTAATCCTTCCAATAATCCATTCATCGTTGTTAGTGGTGTTCTCATCTCATGAGCTACATCCATCATTAATTGACGTCTTAAATTCTCTTGTCGTTCAATTTCTTGTTCAGACCTCTGCAATGACTCTGCCATCTTATTAAAGTCCATTACTAAATCATCGAATTCATCTCGTTTTTGAGTTGGAAGAGAAATATCATAATTTCCTTCTGCAATTTTCATTGGTTGCTTTTCTTAAGCGATTAATTCTTCTTGTTTGATAGTTGGCAAATATGACACTTAGAATAACTCCTGCCACTGCTGCTGATGAAAAATCCTACTAAAAATAGAATTTTTCAGTTCTGCCATTTCTGTTTCAATACGACTTAATGGACTAGAAATCGCTAGAAAAACCAGTATAAGTTTTGTCTTTAAAAATTGGATAATAAATCGTCACTAAATCAGCTGCTTCACCAACAAAATTATGCTTTGTTTGCTTCATATTAATGGCAGAACCATCTTGAAGATGTTGTAATTCTTCATCAGATAATGAACTTTTACATTTAATACTGTTGTTGGATAGGTCATTTTATTATCTTTATCAAAAAATCGCAACTCCTAAATGTTCATCTTTCAACAAGGATAAGCTGCTATTAATTTGTTCAGCAGTTAAATCATTTACTAAAATCGCTTTGGCATATCCAAATAGTTGTTTGCGAACGCTGTAAGAATATTTTATTCGTCATAACATTATAAAAATAATAATCCACAAACAACAACGGATACTAATACAACTGATAAAAATCCTACTAATTGTTGGTAAAAATATTTCATCTTCTAAATCCCACTATCATCAAATTTATATCCTACACCCCATACAGTTTGAATGACATGAGGGCCTACTGCTTCAATTTTTGACGTAATTTTTAATATGTGCATCAATCGTACGCTCATCACCAAAGAAAAGGATCTTCCCAAATCTTCGTTAATAAGTGTTCTCTTGAGAATACTTGACGAGGATGTTGTGCCATTAAAACTAATAAATCAAACTCTTTAGGAGTTAATCCGTCAATTTTCACCCCATCAATAAAGGCTTCATGAGTTTTTGTATTAATCGAAACATGTTTTGTTTCAATATCAAATTGTCCTGAACTTGTTGGAGCTTCACTAGCAACTCCTCTACCAATGCGACGATGTAATGCTTTAATACGAGCCATCATTGTTAATGGACTAAATGGTTTTGCCACATAATCGTCAGCACCAATTTCTAACCCAATGACTTGGTCACTTTCTGAATCTCTTGCTGTTAACATGACAATTGGTACTTGCATTCATTTGACGAATTTGGCGACAAATTTGCATGCCATCCATTGAAGGTAAATTCAAATCTAAAATCACTAGATCCACATTTATCTTGATCATTAACAAATGCCTCATACCCTTCTTTACCATCATGATAAAAACTCTGCTGTCCAACCTTCTTTTCAAAAAAACATTTCCATCATTTTCACATACTGCTTCTGTATCTTCAATCATTAAAATATGCATCTTACTTCCTCCTTTTTGGATGATTTCATACTTAGTATACCTTAATTTTATGAATCCGTTAACTAGAAAGTATGAAGATTTTATGAAGATAAAAAGAGACGACTGAAGTCGCCTCAGAATTTTCGTTTTATTTGAGCTTTAGTAGTAATTTACTGACGTTTTTTGAAAATTTTCCAACAAATGATCCCAACAATAATAACGAACACTGTTCCCACAATCATCATCGCTCTATAATGCTCGACAAAAATAACTCCCACATGGCCTTGGATACGAATTTTTCACCTGTTCGTTCTATATATTTTTCATTTTAAGTAAGCAGCTAACACCTTTTGCGCTGTTTCGTATGGATAAAGTGTATCAAATTTTAATGTTCCTGCTTCACTCTTCATCTGAGTTTCTTCAAATGGTAGTGAGTGAATAAGCATGCGATATTCATTATCTGCTAACTTCACTAAAACAATTGGATCTACCATCACTTTTTGTGGGGTGGATATAATAAATAGCTTTGGGTTGATTGATTGCTCTTTTTAACACCTTTTCTATTGTTTTGAGCAAATGGTTCTGCTCCTTCTTCATATTCACCTACGGAGTAATATCCCATTCCCAATTTGTTTTTCTTGTTCGGCAACACTCTCTGCACTCGTCAATCCATTTGCCACAGCTTTTTCGCTTCTTCTCTGTCAAAATCCTTTACAATATCAAATCAATTTCTACTTTTGGTTGACGATAGAAGTTAGTACAATCAATAATACTCTGTTTTCAATTCTTCTTTTTAAACTTGCATCATTAATCTGAGGAACAGTTTCCAAAAACGATGCTTCTTCATACACTTTCACCGCTTTATCCCATTGAATATCTGAAGATAAAAATAATTGATTCAACCTCTCTTCTAGTTTTTGTTGCTAAACTCTCAAATTCACTTTGTCCGATATCAGAGCCATATTCTCACTTTCCATTGCCAACACAGTCGAACTTCCTAAAGTTAATAACAACATTCCTAGTAATAAAGTGATTATTTTTCATGTTGTTTCTCCCCCAATCTTCATGTTCACTCATTGCATCTTACTATTTTTATATCGTGTATATAGTTGTCATTTTAGCGTATGAAAATTTCGTTATTAAAGCATTCTTCCTAGGTCAACAATCCACACTTATGTTTTCATCTATCCTCCTGTTATACAACTTCTATATTTCGAGTTCAATTGTACTGCAACAAATACACTTTGTAAACGATTACTTTTTAAAATAAAAAGAGCTAAGTTCAACCACTTAGCTCTTTCTCATCTAAAAACTTTCAATCTTTTTCTTGTAATTTGAATCGTAAAATATTCAATTTATCCATTTGTTCATCACTCCATGGTGAACGACGTCTGGAGATTTCTTGATATTGTCTAGATAATTGATCTTGCTTTTTCTTACTTCTTTGAATTTCTTTAAAAATTCTCTTGCAGATTTTCTTAAAGCACCCTTTTGAAAAATAACCCATTGTTCCGCTAAATCACTCGTTGCTACAGACACTTGAATGACTTGCGTATTCATTTCGCTAACTGTTCTCTCAATATATTCATCTGCCGTTTCATCTTCTGCTGTAAAATAACTTTCACTTGAGAAGATTCAAATGACTGAGTAATGCCAGGAACAAATTGTGCATCAAAAACAATCCACACTTCAACATGTTCAAATTTTTCTAAAATTAGCGCAATGATGGATGAGTAAATCACGAGCACTTTCTAAATCACCTTGTTTTTAAACTCACTAATTCAGGCCATGCACCAATCATATTATACCCATCAATGATATATAATTGTTTCTTCATAAATCACCTATTAATGACGAGAACGGAAAACTTCATACATCATTAAAGCACTTGCGACACTCGCATTTAAACTTTGAACATGTCCGGTCATCGGAATCGTAATCATTTCATCTACAGCATCTTTAACAATGCGAGATACACCTTTTCCTTCATTGCCCATCACAATGGCAATCGGACCTTATGTATTCCATTGACGATAATCCGTTCCTTCCATATCTGTTCCAAACACCCAAACTCCACGTTCTTTTAATTGTTCAATTGTTTGAGTTAAATTCGTTACACGAACAACTGGAACATGCTCAATAGCCCCTGTAGAAGCTTTCGCTACAGTAGATGTTAAAGAAACACTTCTTCTCTTTGGAATAATAATGCCGTGAACTCCCGTAGCATCTGCCGTACGTAAAATACTTCCTAAATTATACGGATCTTCAATTCCATCTAAAAATTAATATAAATGGATCTTCATTTTTCCCTGAGCCTTTTCAAAGACATCTTCTAAAGTTGCATATTCATAAGCTGCAATTGAAGCAACCACTCCTTGATGGACAACTTCTCCAACAAGATCTGTAATTTAGCTTTCGGTACATTTTTGAATTTGAATACGATGTTCCTTTGCTAAATCAATAATCAGATAATTTCCTTTCAGATAAAGCTTCTTGAACCCATAATTTATTCACACGTTCTGGTTGTTGTAATGCTTCTCTTACTGCATGACGTCCATATACAAAATCTGTAGACTCTTGCTCATTTGAAGAACTTTCCGGTGTATATTTTTGGACGAGGTGCTTTAGCCTCTTTTTTGAATCCCTTTGGTTGACTTCCTTTTCTTCTATTCGAGTTTCTTTTCTTGTCTAGCCATGTTTTTCCTCCACTTGTTGAATACACCATGCGATGATTTCCTCTAATCGCTCTTTTTGTCACTTAAATATAAATAGCCAATCATCGCTTCAAATCCTGTAGACATACGATAAGTAATAACATCTGCATTTTTTTCGCCTTTTGTATGACTCTTAGCATTTCTTCCACGTTTGAAGTATTCTAATTCTTCTTCTGTTAAAAATGACTCGTTATCTAACATTTGTTGAATTAAAATTAGCTTGAGCCTTGGCAGAAACATAACGAGTAGCTTCACGATGTAAGACATTTGGTTTCGTCTTTCCTGTTCTCAATACATGTTGACGAATATATAATTCATAAATGCCATCACCCATATAAGCTAATGTTAAGCCATTTAATAAATGCCAATCTTTAATGATTTCCATTATACTCTTCTCCATCTTGTTCCTTGTGCAGTATCTTCTAACACAATTCCTTGAGCTTTCAATAATTCTCTAATTTCATCGCTTCGTGCAAAGTTTTTCGCTTTTTCTTGCTTCTAAACGTTCGTCAATTAATGCTTGAATTTCATCATCTACTAATTCTTCTTGAACTTCTTTCATTCCAAAAAAATCGCAAATAATTGTTCAGCTTTTTGTAATAATTTTTCTAAAATAACACGTGATACTGCTTCACGCTCTAAATAAACATTCCATTCTTTTACAAATTGATATAATACTGTCATCCCGTTAGCTGCATTAAAATCATCATCCATTTCTTCTTGGAATTTTTCCTTCTAATGCTTCAAAACTAGCCCATACATCTTGATCGTCTTCTAATGATTCAACTGCCTGTTCTAAACGATAACGTGTATTGCTAAAAAGTTGTTTGAATTTTTGATACATTTGCTGTTGCTTCTTGTAGTGAAGACTCACTGAATTTCAATGGTCTACGATAGTGAGCACTTGCTAGGAAGAAACGTAAAATTTGAGGATCGATTTCTTTAATAATATCGTGAACTAATACGAAATTACCAAGAGATTTACTCATTTTTCTCCATCTTCCCCATTGTTACAAAGGCATTATGCATCCAATAATGCGCAAACGGATGACCTGTTTTTGATTCACTTTGTGCAATTTCATTTTCATGGTGTGGGAATGCTAAGTCTTGTCCACCACCGTGAATATCAATGGTATCACCTAAATGTTTTGTCGCCATTACAGAACATTCAATATGCCAACCTGGACGACCTTTGCCCCAGGAGAATCCCAACTAATTTCCCCTGGTTTAGCACTTTTTCCATAGAGCAAAAATCTAATGGATTTCTCTTTTTAGCATCATCTGCACTTTTCCGTTCTTTGGCTAGCTCCTACTTGTAAATCTTGAATACTTTGATCAGTAATTTTCCATAATCTTTGAATTTTTTTCAGTAATGAAATATACATCTCCACCAGATTCATAGGCAGCTTCTTTTTCTACTAATTCTTTTTACAAAAGGCAATAATATCATCCATCGTATTCATAACTGTTGGATTTAAAAGTTGCTTTTTACATTTAATGCAGCTGTATCTTCATAAAAAGCTTCAATATATTTTTAGAAACTTCTTCAGGTGTCATTCCTGTTTCATTCGCTGTTTTAATAATTTTATCATCCACATCTGTAAAATTAGAAACATAGTTCACATCATAGCCACGGTATTCAAAATAACGACGAATCGTATCAAAATGCAACCGTACTTCTCGCATTTCCAATATGAATATAATTGTAAACAGTTGGTCCACAAACATACATTTTTTTACTTTACCTGGTTCTAGTGGTTTAAATTCTTCTTTTTGACGTGTTAAAGTGTTATATACTTGAATCATAATTTCCTCCATATAATTCTGTGATTTCGTGTTCTTCTTTTTGAATGAATTCGAACAACTTTAGCAGGTAATCCTACCGCTGTTGTATGAGCTGGAATATCTGATAATACTACTGCTGCTGCACCAATTTTGGCACCTTTCCCAATCGTAACTGGTCCAATTACTTGAACATGCGCAGACAGTAATACCCCATCTTCAATGGTTGGATGACGTTTTTCCCGTTTGCTTTCCTGTTCCTCCTAAAAGTAACTCCATGGAACATTTTCACATCATCTCCAATAATTGCAGTTTCTCCAATTACGATTCCCATTCCATGGTCAATAAAAAAATCGACGACCAATTTGCGCTGCCGGGTGAATTTCAATTCCAGTAAAAAAATCGACTAAATGTACTCAGCATGCGAGCAAGAAGTCTACATCGGCAAGTAGTATGTAACCAATGTGCTAGTCGATGCAACACAGTCGCATGATAGCCTGGATAAGTTAAAATAATTTCTAAACTACTTCGTGCTGCTGGATCGTTCTTTTTATAGGTTTCCATATCCTCTTGAAAAACGCCCCATCTCCTCACTCTCCTTTACTTGTACTATTTTTATTATAGCATATTTTCTAATCTTTTTCGCTTTCTAAAAATTAAGAAACTAAAAAAGCCTTTTCCATACAGAAAAAGCCTTTTTATACTCCCTCATAGACTAACGGTCAAACAAAATAGACTGATTAAAATAAATTTTTTTAATGTAGCGTACATGAGATTCGCTTTTACGAAGCTGCTGGCGTCCTTCGCTATATTACGGAAATCATCCTTGTATACATCCCTCATCAAAAAAGTAGAAAACAGAAAATGATTTTTTTGAAGTAGTATTTGCAATATAAAGCCACAAATGGTGGCTTATATTGCCAGGGAAAAGTCGAGACCTTAGGCTTGAATTTTTGGGTATGAGACTTGCAAAGCAAGGCTGCTGCAGTCACTACTACATCACAAAAATCATTTTCTATTTCTCATCTGACAACACAAGGTTCAAAAATTACACCCGCTAATGCACATAATGCTGTACCTGATAATGTCACAGGACCCTAATTCTAAAATTGCTCCACCTAATCCTAAAACTAACATCGAACTAGCAATAATCAAATTGCGCACTTCTCTAAAATCTACTTGCTTTTCAATTAACACTTTCAATCCATTACTAGCAATAACTCCATATAATAAGATAGCCATCCACCAAGTACTGCATTTGGAATAGTTGAAAATTAACGCTGTGAATTTTCCAGGAAACTCAACCCAATCGCAAATAATGCTGCATTACGAATAACTGAAACACTTGCAATTCTTGTCATCCCTACAACCCCAGTATTCTCACCATAAGTTGTATTCTGCAGGTCCACCCATAAACGCTGAAACTGCAGTCGCAACACCATCTCCAATTAATGTACGATGTAAACCCGGTGTTTTCAAAAATTGTCTGCCACAAATCTGACTTAAAACCGTATGATCTCCAATATGTTCAGCAATTGTTACAACTGCTACTGGTAAGATTGCCCAAGTTTCAGGCCCAAAATACCAATGATATTCTTTGAAAAAAATCCATTTGTTGAAAATGGTAAATATAATTGCGGAATCGCAATCCAATCTGCTTCTAATACTGGAGTGAAATCAACTAATCCAAACAGTACCGCTACAATATAGCCTCCAATAATTCCGAATAGAAACGGAATAATTTTTAAAAATCCTTTGGCTTTTGTATTAATAAATGCTGTAATTAAGAAAGTCACAATAGCTACTGTTATTTGTTGTACTGTACCATCTTTAATAAAGCCTGCATTTGTCACTGCAGAATTAGCTAATCCTAAACCAATGACCATAATCATCGGTCCAATCACAATTGGTGGTAATAAACGATCGATCCATTTTGTTCCAATTAATTTAACAGCTAATGCTACTACTACATAAACAAGACCTACAAGAACTACCCCAGACTGTGCCGCTGATACATCTCCATTCATTTGTTTCATTGCAAATGCCATTGCCGAAATAAAGGCAAATGAAGAACCTAAGTACACTGGCACTTTAAATTGAGTTGCTACCATGTAAATCAAAGTTCCCAAACCTGAAGCAAATAATGCTACAGAAACAGGCATTCCTAAAATTAATGGCACTAAAATCGTTGCTCCAAACATCGCAAACACATGTTGCAAGCTTAGTAATAAGCCTTTGGCAAAAGGTGGATTTTGGTCCACATCAAGTAATAAGTTGACTTTTGAAGTTTGTAACTCCATCATTCCCTCTTTTTCCGGGCCTTTTTGTGCATACAAAAAGCAACCCTATCAAATTTTGTTTGCAAAAGGGCTGCTTTCATACAGAAGAATTCTCTCTATGCATAAAAAAATTCTCCTAGCAATATAAACTTGAACTATGATCGCCTTTTTCACCTCACGGGATGAATTTAAAAGCCCTCGCTATGCGAAAGTATACTAGACTTTTCATGAAATAACAAGTGAATTTTTTTCGTTTATTTGAAAATATGTCAAATTTTACAAACACGAATATACCTGTCTCTTAGGTTTAATATTCATTGTATTTTGCATAAAAAAATTAATTATAATACAAGCACAGAAGAAAAGCGTTCTCTCGACAGCTCCTTCTGTAAACTGTTCTAATCTAAGAAAATACAATAGTAAGTGTTAAAGATAAAAAAATGTAGAATAAGAGGATAAATATATGAAAAGAGAATTTTGATTAGTTTAATAACGGCTTTAGGAATAGCCTTATTTTCTTATCTAAAAATTATATGAATGTGTCACTAGTAATGAGCGTAATAACTTCCTCTGTTTTATAATTTTAGGTGTATTAATGATAGAATTTCGTTATAACAAATAATTCTGAAAAATGTGTATCCATCTCAAAAATGAGAAAGTTATATAGTGAGCTTCTCTTGGCTCTAAAATCAAGAAAGTTAGCAGTAATTTTTGCTACTTAAAGTGCGTATACAACAACAGGGACAAAAATACTTACCCCTGTTTTTTTATCTTTCTATACCTTCTAATTCAAAAATTTTCTGTTGTCCATAAATACTATCATTTCCATTTACGACAAATGCAACAATACAAACAATCGCTGCATATGGCATCATACTATATCCGAATACTTCACCAATAATAAAAATAGGGGCTAACCAAGTGTTTGTTGCACTTCCAAATACAGCTCCGTAACCTAATGCCGCTGCTACCATTGGAGAAATTCCTAACCACGAACTCATCACGATTCCTAGTGAAGAACCAATTGAAAAATAGTGGTGTTACTTCTCCACCTAGAAATCCTGCACTAAGAGAGAGACTGTTAACCCTAATTTTTAACAACCAATCTTGGACATAAATCGTCTCACTATAAAAACTAGCATGAATTAAATTCGTCCCTAATCCTGCATAACGACCACTGCCAAAAGCTGCAATTAAAATACTGACAACAATTCCTAATAAAAAATATTCTTAGGGTAGGGACTTGGAATTTTAGTACTCCAATATTTTTCAAATACGCTAAACTCACACTAAATAGTCTTCCTGTTAATCCAAAAGCAATTCCCAATACTACCATCTTGACTAAAGTTTCATCGAACTGAATTTCTACAGGAATACCCACCATAAATTTCTCTAATCCTAAACTTTGGGCTACATTCATTGAAATAAAACTAGACAATAATGCATAAAATAAGGCATCAATTTGTAATTGACCTACAATCATTACTTCAATCGCAAAAGAAAGTCGCTGCTAGAGGAGTCCCAAATAATCCAGCAAAACCACTTGCCATCCCAATCATTAATAAAATTTGACGATTTCTCTTAGAAGAAAAACCATTTTTGAAACTGATTCGCAACCGTTGCTCCTAATTGAACCGCAACTCCTTCACGCCCCACACTTGCTCCAAATAAATGAGCTAGCCACGTTCCAATCATCATAAAAGGAATTAACCATTTTGAAATGCGATTATCCTCTCCTTGCCCAATTCGAAAGACAATATTCATTCCTTCAACCGCATTTTTCCCGTATTTTACATAAACCTTATGAAATAAAAAAATCCTACTACTGCTAAAAAGGAATGAAATATCCAAAATACTCTACCCGTAATTCGGATACTTTTTAATAATACTTGCCCGAAAAAGACGTTAAAACTCCAGTGATTACTCCGACAATGATACTAACTATTCCTAGTAAAACTTTTTCCTTTATTTTACACGAGTTCACCAAATAACCTCCTTGAATAAAAAAGACTGGAGAAATTTCTCCAGCCTCCGATTTATCCTTCAAATTTTTTTAATCTAAAAATTGTGAACTTTTCAATAAATAATGGACTTACTGAACGGTTTTCATGAATACGTTTGATAGCTTCTGCCATTAATTGATCCACACTAACTTGAACAATTTTTTTCCACCTGTTTTTTCTTCAGGAACTTGAATTGAGTCAGTTACTACAACTTCTTTAATAACAGACGCATTTAAACGATCTAATGCTGGACCTGATAATACAGGGTGAGTACAACATGCATAAACTTCCAATGCACCCGCATCTTGTATAGCTTGAGCTGCTAATGTAATAGTTCCAGCAGTATCAATCATATCGTCGATTAATACGGCAACTTTTTCGCTTTAACATCTCCAATGATATTCATCACTTCTGCAACATTTGCTTTTGGACGACGTTTATCAATAATTGCAATTGGCGCATGTAAGAATTCTGCTAATTTACGTGCACGAGTTACCCCGCCATGGTCTGGTGATACAACTACGATATCTTTATCTTTGAAATTATTTTCTAAGAAATAATTAGCTAATAATGGAGCTCTAATAAGTGATCACTGGAATATCAAAGAATCCTTGAATTTGAGCAGCATGTAAGTCTAATGTTAACACACGGTCTGCACCTGCTTGTGTAATCATATTTGCCACTAATTTTGCTGTAATTGGTTCACGTGATTGAGCTTTACGATCTTGACGTGCGTATCCATAGTACGGTAATACAACGTTAATTGTTTTCGCACTTGCACGACGTAATGCATCAATCATAATTAATAACTCCATTAAGTTATCATTTACTGGATACGATGTGGATTGAACAATATAAACATGGTCTCCACGAATACTTTCATCAATGTTAATTTTAATCTCTCCATCACTAAAATGAGTAACGGATACTTTTCCTAATTCTACCCCGACTTGATCTGCAATTTTTGAGCTAATGGACGATTTGAGCTTAGTGCAAAAAAATCTTTAAATTTGGATCGGAATAATGTTCCACAATGATAACCCCCTGAAGAAATTTTATTTTTGTTTTTTTACTACTATAATAATAAACGTTTTTCGTTCGTTTTTAAAGAACTAAATGTATTTTTCTATGATGAGCAGCCGGTAATTTTTCAGCATAGTTTTCTTTATTTTCTTGACGAGAACGAGCAATGGCTAACGCTCCATTTGGAACGTCTCTTGTAATTGTAGAACCAGCTGCAATAAAGACATCATCTCCAATTGTAACAGGTGCTACTAAATTCGCATTACAGCCCACAAACACACGATCACCTACAGTAGCTCTATGTTTATTTTTACCGTCATAGTTTACGAAGATTGTTCCACAACCAACATTAATGTCTCTTCCTAAATCAGCATCTCCTACATATGTTAAGTGACCAACTTTTTGTGCCTGTTCCTAAAGTTGCATTTTTCACTTCTACGAAGTTTCAATATGAACAGAATTTCCGATGACAGATTTTTGGACGAAGATGTGCAAATGGCCCTGCATTGCTATAAGCCTTCATTAAGGATTCTTCAATATTTGAACTAGTCACGGTCACATAATCTTCTAATACAGAATCACGAATCACACTTCCTGAAGTAATATGGCAGTGTTGACCAATCATTGTATTCCCTTTTAAATAAACTCCTGGTTCAATGACCGTATCTGAACCAATCACCACTTCTGAGTCGATGTAAGTTTGTTCAGGGTCAATTAATGTGACACCATTTCTCATATGTTGTTCATTAATACGTTGGCGCATCGCTTTTTCTGCTTTTGATAAAGCAACTCGATCATTAACACCCATTCCTTCATCTACATTTGGCATTTGATAAGCAGAAATAATTTCTCCACGATTTTTCAAAATTTCTAATACATCTGGTAAGTAATATTCCCTTGAGCATTATCATTTCCAACTTCGCTTAATGCGCTGAATAAGGATTGATTATCAAAAGCAATAAGTACCTGTATTAATTTCTTGAATCGCTGCTTCTTCAGAAGTAGCATCTTTATGTTCTACATTTTTTTAAAACTGTTCCATCTTTCTCACGAACCACATGTCCATATCCAGTTGGGTCGTCTACCCAAGCTGTTAAGATAGTTGCTTTTTGCGTTTGTCTCTTCATGAACTTTTGATTAATTGTTCAAATGTTTCTGCAGTTAATAGAGTGTATCTCCACAAACAACTAAAGTTGTTCCTTCTTTTATCTTTCAACAATTCTTCTGCTTGTAAAACGGCATGACCTGTTCCTAATTGTTCTACTTGTAATGCATAAAAAACACGTTCTCCTAATTGTTGTTGCACCATTTCTGCCCCATGTCCAACAATGGCTACAATCGTTTCAGCTCCCGCACGTTCTACTTGATCTACTACATGCTCTACCATTGGTTTTCCACAAACTGGATGCATGACTTTATAAAAGTTCCGATTTCATTCTGTGTGCCTTTTTCCAGCTGCTAAAAATTATTCCGTATTTTTGATTCATATTATCCTCACAAGTTCTATTTTTACTTCTTTATAATAGTAAACTATGATGTTTTTGCAAGAAAGTGTCTTGAATATTGAAGATTTTATAAAAAAAGATTCGAACGACTTATTTCTATCATTCGAATCTTTTTCTTTTATTAATATATTTTAGCGTTCTTTATATAACTGAATTAATTCTTTTGAAAACAATTGAACCATTTCAGTCATCGCCATTTGATCTTCAGCATGAATGAACAGTAGAGAGAGTTCCGTTTTTTCTCCTGCAGCTTCTTTTTGAATTAAATCTGCATGAATTTTATGCGCTTGAACAAAGCATTCTTCTGCTTCAGTTACTTTTTCATCAGCGCCTTTGAAATCTCCTTTTTAGCCAATTCCACAGCTTCCATATAAGAAGATTTTGCTGACCCACTATTCGCAATTAACTGAAAACATACTAATTCCATATCTTGAGACATATTACCCCTCCACTAATGCCAATGCTTGGTCTAAAACTTTTGGACCATTCATCATACCGTAATCTCTCATATCAATTGCAGCAACTGGAACATCTCCTGCAAAGATTTTACATTTTCAAGTTCATATCAATTTGAGGGCCAATTAAAATAACATCTGCCTCTTGTAAATTTTTCTTAGCTTCTGTTAATGATTTGGCTTCGATATGTGCTTCAATAGAACGTTCTTCTGCATAATTGCATTTTTCACTAACATGCTTGTGAGACATTCCTGCATTACATACTAATAATATATTTTTCATATTAATCACTAACCTTCGTATTGATTTTCCATGACACGATCATGAACTTTGATAAATGGAATATAAATTAGAACTCCTAAAACTAGGATAATTGCTTGAACAACTACTGCTCTCCAGTCACCACCAGTTGATAAGAATGAGCTAGCAAAAATTGGTGTAGTCCATGGGACTTGTACTACACTAGGACTCATTAATCCAAGACTTGTAGCAACATAACTAATTAAAATACCTAAGCAGGAACACCGATAAACGGAATTGCCATAGATACGTTATAAACGATTGGGTAACCAAATAATACTGGTTCATTAATATTAAATAATCCTGGAGCAAATGCTAATTTTGCAACATTTCTACTTGCAGCATTTTTACTTACTAAGAATGTAGCAATTAATAAACAAATTGTTGAACCACTACCACCCATTAATGCATATGTTTGTACTTGTGATACATTAATAATATGTGGAATTGCTTCTCCAGCGTTATAAGCTGCTGTATTTTCAAGAATGTTGATAATTAATAATGGTTCTAAAATAGAACTATAAATAACGGCTTAGTGAACACCAAATAACCATAACATATTTCCTAATGAGTAAAGAATGAGTTGCTCCCCATAGACCTGTACTTACGTGACGTAATGGTTCTTGAATAAATGTAGTAATTAATGTAATTAAGTTAGTTCCCCAAATATTGAATAATAGTGTTGAAACTAAACCAAAGACTGCAACTACTAAAATAACTGGTACTAAAACGTTAAATGATTTTTCAACTGCTGGTGGAACATTATCCCCTAAATGAATTTTCAATGCTTTAACACGTGTAATTTTAATAAATAATTCTGAAGCCAATAAAGCAACAATTACCCCCAGCAAACATTGCACCAGTACCTAAATTAGAAAAATGTTAACACTCCAGATACTGAAAACAGGGTCTTTTTGCTCCGTTTGCCACTACTTGAACAGCATTTGGCATCATCGCAATTAATGAAACTGCTGAAATCATAGCTGCCGCTAATGGATTTTCATAATCACGATTTTGTGCTAAATAATAACCAACCATTACTGCAATTAAAAGACTTGAAATATTCAATGTTCCATTTGCTGCAGTAATTCCCCAATATTGAACATTTGATAATGTAGCTGGATCCGAAATAATCCATTTTAAACACTGTATTATTTAGTAACACCACTAATCCTGCAAAGAATATAAAGTGGCATTACTGTTGCAAATGCATCTCTTAATGTTTTTAGATGAATTTGGTTTCCAAGTTTCCCAGCAAACACTACAAATTTATCCACAATTTTGAATTTTCCATGTTTATTCCTCCATTACAAATATTTATTTACGTCAATCGTAAATCCATTTTATTACTTACTTCTTTGTACCAATATCCCGATTTTTAATCGTTCTTTTTGTTACTAAATCTACCGAAAATAAATCCGTAACGATTTTTGTAAGCATTATTCCAAGACCAACAATCAAAAAGCAGTCCATGTATGATAACCGAAACAGTTTACTTCCTTCTTCTATCGCTTTATGCAACCACAATAAATGCTCTTCATAAAACTCAATACGATAATCATCTTGAATCATTCCTTGACTATCAATAAAAACGTTCTTCACCTTCAACACCCATTCCATTTTCACTAATAAACCATGGGATATTGTGATAATTATCTTGAATATTTTTGGCTATATCATAGATTGCTTTTAGGATAAATTTCCCATCCTCGATAAGGTTTACTCTACGTTCTTCCCACTCATAATCTGAGAAATATTTATCTGGCATCCATTTTCCTTTAAAGGTCTCAGAAACATTAGGAGCTTGAACTCTTTTTGGATGATAGTAATTTACTCCTAGAAAAATCAACCGTATTCTCTTTTTAAAATATTGAGTTCATCTTCTGTATGTTCCCAAAAGTACTCCATCCTGTTCTAATATTTCTACTAACCTTTCTGGAAATACTCCATTCACAGCTGGTTCTAAAAATGAACGGTTGAAAAAGTCATCCGCAAAATGCCCTGCCTCAATATCCTCTTTTAATGAACTTTTTGGATAAAGCAGGCGTTAAATTTAAAAATAATACCAATTTTTCCCTTTAAATTTAGCTGCGATATAATTGAATCACTTTCGCACTAGCTAAATTTAAATTATAAATAATTTGCACTGCTTCTTTTTCCATAATATTTTTATTTGGATAATGAAATGCGTATAAATATCCTGCTTCTGGAATTACCATTGGTTCATTAAAAGTAGTCCAATACTCTACTACATCTCCGAATTGTTCAAAACAAGTTCGAGCAAATTTTACAAACAAATTGACTACATGCTTACTTTCCCAACCGCCATATTTTTCAATAAATCAATTGGCATATCAAAATGATGTAAGTTTAGTGCTAATGTAATTCCACGCTCCTTAGCTTCTTGGATTACATTACGATAAAACTCTACTGCTTTTTCATCTGCTTCTCCCGTTTCAAAGTCTTTAATCAATCGACTCCATTGAATTGAAGTTCTAAAAAGAATTAAATCAATTTGCTTCATTCTCTCAAAATCTTCTTTGTAGTGATGATAAAAATCACTTGCTACTCCTGGACCAACTTGATTAAAAAATACTTCTGAGATTTTCTATACCAATAATCCATTACATTTTCATGACTTTTTATCAGTACTACCTTCTGTTTGAGGTCCACTAGTAGCAGCTCCCACCAAAAATCTTTTTGGAAATACAATATTTTTATCCATATTTATCCTCCTTCCTTAAATATTTTACACCATTAGTATATCACTTTATTTTTATTTGTCTAGACATATTTTAAGTTTGTTATAGTCATATTACTTTTATTTGTTGATTGTTGATTATGTGTTTGTTATAATTTTCTTATTAAAATTAAAGGAAAATAAACATGAGTACAAAATATTTAAAAATATATCAACAACTACGTGAAGAGATATTACATCAAGATACTCCTTCTAACGCGCAATTACCGGATGAAATTTCATTAACAAAAATTCCATTGTAGTCGTATGACCGTAAAAAGCTTTAGATATATTAGTAGATGAAGGATTAATTTATCGCAAACGTGGGCAAGGGACTTTCATCATGCCTCAAGTAGAACAAAAAAACATAAAATTATTGTCCCAGAAAGAGATATTCAAAGGCTTAACAAAAAATTTCTAAACAATCGCATGCACAAGTACGTTCAGAAATTATTCATTTTAAAATTAGAGTTCGCTACAAAAAGTATCTCTGAAAAATTACAAATTCCTGAGTCTTCTCCTATATACAATATTTTTCGATTAAAATTATCGATGATAAGCCATACGTTTTAGAGCAAACTTATATAGTACTGATTTAATAAGTGGTATTACTGAAGAAATTCTTCACCATTCTATTTATTCTTATATTGAAGGTACTTTAAAGCTACGTATCGCAAGTGCTATGAAAAATTTTACGAGCCTCTATTAGTACGGAAAAAGATCGAAAAGTATTTACACTTATCCCCTACTGAACCTATTTTTGAAGTAGAACAAATCGCCTATTTAGACAATGGAACTCCATTTTGAGTACTCTATCTCAAGACATAGATACGATTTATTTGAATTTAGTTCATACGGATTATCATCAAAGGAGCCCTTAACATGCAACCTATCTTTTTGAAACCTGTCCTACAAGAAAAATTTGGGGTGGTAAAAATTACAAACAGAATTCAATTTAACCTTGCCAAGTGATAAAAGTTGGTGAATCTTGGTCGATTAGCGCTCATCCGAATGGACAATCGACTGTTCTTTCCCCTTCTGAATTTCAAGGAATGACATTATCAGAACTTTTATGCTGGGCATACAGAATTATTTCATCAGCAAACGTACCAACTTTTCCTCTATTAATTAAAATTTTTAGATGCAAGTGATGATTTATCTATTCAAGTACATCCAGATGATGCTTATAGTTTTAGAGCATGAACATGAATTAGGGGAAAAAAACGAATGTTGGTATGTTATTTCTGCTGAACCGGGTGCTAAAATTATTTATGGACATACTGCACAAACAAAAGAAGAATTTGTTCAATTAATCCAAGAAGAAAAATGGAACGAATTGTTTACAGAAATTCCTGTCAAAAGCAGGAGATTTCTTCAATGTTCCAAGTGGAACAATCCACGCTATTGGAAAGGGATTGTCATTTTAGAAACACAACAAAACTCTGACACTACTTACCGTGTCTATGATTATGACCGAAAAAGATGACGCTGGAAATTCTCGTCCATTACATATTCCACAAACGATTGATGTCACTACAATTCCACATCAATTACCAAGTTTTGAACAAATAATTGAAAAAGTAGATGATACAACCATTACTCATTTCATCACCAATCATTATTTTCTGTTTGGAAATGGGAAATTGATGGAACTTACCATACAACACTAGATGATAACTACTACTTAGCAACTGTTATCGAGGGGAAGGAACACTAGAAGTAAATAGCGAATCATTCGCTCTCAAAAAGCAGATTCATTTATTTTACCTACACCTATTCATGATGTAACTATAAAAGGAAATCTAACACTAATCGTTTCTCGTTCAGAAGAATAAGACAAATAAAAAGAGTGAAATCAACTTTCATCGATTTCACTCTTTTTTTACTACCCTAACAAATACAAAAATTACTGCAACAATCAGTGCTTGTCAAACCTACTAATGCTTCATAAGGAATTAACTTCATACGATCTTTAATACTCATAAAGACTGAGCCTCCTGTAGCATGGAAGAATGAGCCATGAGGAAGAGAATCTAACACTGTTGCCCCAGCATGAATCATTGCTGCAGCTACCACTGCAGGAACTCCAGAAGAAACTAAAGGGCTGCAAACGTTTGAGAAGCAATCGTAGAACCAGCTGTTGTAGAAGCTGTAGCTGCACCCATTAAAATACCTGATAATGGTGCTAAAACAAAGGATGGCATGTTTAAAGCTTCCAATACATGAATCATATCCACTTGTAGAGAAGAAGCTTTAATAATTCCCGCAATCGTTCCTGTTCCAATTAATAAAATCGATACACCGATTACTTTACTCAATCCAAATTCTGTATATTCTACGGTATGTTTTGAATGTCCTGTTACTAAAATGGTTACTAATCCACCAATTGGTAACGCAATTAAAGGATCCACGCTTACTCCGGTTAATGAACGTAAAGCTAATAACGCAATGACCACAACCGGTCCAAGAATCGCTTGGAAAAATGGTACAGAAGTGTGATGTTCTGTTTCTTCTTCCATATCGTCAAAAGCATGATCAACTTTCTTTGCTAGAAATCCTGCTAATAAAATGCTAATAACTAATGCTACTAATGCTGGAATAATATTTTTAGCCATTAAAGCTGTTAAATCTAATTGAAATGCTTCTGAAGCAGCAATCGTATTTGGATTTGGAGAAATAATATTTCCTGCTTTTCCTCCACCAATCATCGCTAATAAAATACCTGCTTTTGATAAATTTGCTTTTTTTGCAATCGCAATAGCAATCGGTGCTACTGTAATAACAGCAATATCAATAAATACTCCCACTGCACAAATAATCATTGTAGCAATCGCAATTGCTGCAACAGCTCTTTCTCCCTAACTTCTTCACAATTGTTTCAGCAATTGTTTCAGCAGAACCTGTTTTTAATTAAAGCGCCTGCTAAAATACCGGAAGTCATAATTCTTAATACTGGAGACATCATTCCTTGTGCACCAGTTACCATTGCACTAACGGAACCTGCTAACCCTGCTCCGCCAATGACTCCTCCTACTAAAGCTCCCAAAAATTAAACTATAAGCTGGATGAACTTTTTAATAATCAGTATAATTGCAAGATTAATCCAACTAAAAGCTCTAATGTACTAATTTGACTAACCATTTTTATTTTCCTTCTTTCATCATTTCTACTACTCTAAAACTTGTTCTACGGTATCCACCATATTTTTGATGAGCAACTTCTTTATTCATCGCTTCTTTAAGTGTTACAACTCCTCTTAAAATTGGGAAAAATGCATCAATGCCATGTTGATTACATTCTTTTGCATCTGGTGTAACAGCTCCTGCAAAAGCTAACACTTTCTTTTGATGCTTTTTAGCTAAGGCTGCTACTCCTATTGGAGCTTTGCCTAATGCCGTTTGACCGTCAAGTCTTCCCTCACCTGTTACAACAAAAATCAGCAGTTGCTATTAATTCTTCTAATTTCGTCTCTTTTAATACAATTTGAATACCAGACTCTAATATGGCATTAGTATAAGTTAAAAAGCAAATCCCATACCACCAGCTGCCCCTGTTCCAGGATAAAATCGATCTGCATGAGAATTAATGCTCTTAGACAATTCAGCATAGTGTAATAATAATTGATCCAATTCTTGAACCATTTCAGGAGTTGCTCCTTTTTGTGGACCAAAAATAGCACTGGAACCATTTTCTCCACATAATGGATTCGTTACATCACTAGCTACTTTGAAGGTACATTCTTTTAATATTGGATGTACATTGCTCTCTTCAATACACGCTAATTCTCTGAGTCCATTTCCTCCATAAGAGATAGTCTTTCCTTCTCGTGTTGAAATCATATCCTAATGCTTGTAACATCCCAACTCCACCATCATTTTGTCGCACTTCCACCAATTCCAACAATAAAATGTCGACAACCTCTTTCGATGGCATCCAGAATTAATTCACCAACTCCATAAGTAGTCGTATTCATCGGATTACGGCTTTCTTCAGGGAATTAATGTAATTCCTGCTGCTGCTGACATTTCAATAATGGCAGTTTTACTTAAATCATCCTTCGATTCAATAATTCCGTAGATTGCTTCTACTTTTTCTCCTAATGGTCCAGTTACTTCTTTAGTAACAAAGATTCCTCCCATTCCTTCGACTAATGCTTCAACGGTTCCTTCTCCACCATCTGCTAACGGACGAACTACTACCTCTGCATTTTGATAAACACGTTTTACGCCTTCTGCTATCTCTTGACCAGCCTCCATAGACGACAGACTCCCTTTAAACGAGTCAATGGCAACAACAACTTTCATATTGAAACCTCCCTTTTCATAGTTTGATACATTATTATAGCAAACGCTTACATGTTTTTCATAGTACTTTTAGAATATTTCTTAAAAATTCTCCTAAATTTCTTTTTAAAAACAAAAAGACGACCGAAGTCGTCTAAACATGAAAAATCTACATAGTAGATGTGATAAGAAAAATAAACTTGAAAGGAAAAGTAAAAAAACTTATCACGCTCGTATGGTATCACTAAGCTCTATCAATTTCAAGCACAAAACCACCAGGAGATTAGGTGGTTTTCAGATATCTTCATATCTATCTTTTTCGGAGATAGCTCTATGAAAAATAAAAATATAGAAATAAGTGATAAGAAAATGAAAAACTTATCACACTGGAATAATAACATAGATTACTTTAAATTTCAACAAAAAAAGGATGAGGGTTAATCATCCTTCATTAAATTTCATTTTATTATTTGTTTGCTAATAAATCACGGATTTCACGTAAGTAATCTTCAGCTTTTGGTTCTGCAGCACCTTCTGCAACTTCTTCTTTTTCAGATTTAGCTAAACCTTGAACAGCGTTCATACCTTTAACTACCATGAAAAGAACAAAACCTACGATTACAAAGTTAATGATTGCAGCAGCAAAAGCACCTACACCTAATGTGGCTGAACCGATTTTTAACTGATACGCCAGCGATTGAATCTGCTTTAAATACCATTGCAATAATTGGTTCGAAAATGTCTTTTACTAATGAATCAACGATAGCTTTGAAAGCTGCCCCGATGATTACCGCAACTGCTAAATCAACAACATTTCCACGCATTAAGAACTCTTTTAAATTCTTTTAACATTATAATTCCTCCTAAATTTATAATATTTACCATAGACATAATACAAGATTTTTATTTCAATGCAACAAATATGATTTCTGTTATATTAGTTTTTGGATATAATTTTTAGGATAGATAAGAATCAACGTCAAATAAAGGTGTATCACCAACTGACAACTGTGCTAATAATGTACCAATCCATACTCCTGAAGTTAAGCCTGAAGATCCTAGACCACTAGCAACAAATAGCGAGTTTTCTTCTGGAATACTACCGAAAAATGGTAAGAAGTCAGAAGTATATGCTCTTGTTCCAATTCGACTCCCTACCCATTTAGCTTGTTTTAATGGTGGAAATATTTCACACCTTCTTCATACATTTTTTGTTGTAATTCTTCATTATCTCTTAAGTCAAACCCTTGGTCATTTTCATGTGTTGCACCTACAATAATTTTCCCATCTGCAAATGGTAATATATCAATTTCCCCATGCAACATACAAACGGGCCATTTCCCTGTTTCTTCAGTTGTCTCTAATTCTAGTTCAATTAATTGCCCTTTTTGTGGACGAACATCTACATAATATCCTAGTGGTTCAATTAACTCTTTCACCCACGCTCCACTTACTACGATAATTTTTGTCGAACGGTTCTAATCCGTTATTTGTCTTAACGACTACTTTTCCTTCTACGTCTCGTGTTAAACTTACTTTTTCTTGTTGAACACTAGCCCCATTTTGTTTGGCTAAAAACAATTGCTGTTCGACTAATAGTTTCCCATCAACTCTTCCTCCACCTGAACAATGAATCGCTCCATGTGTTCCATTCCATCCCGGAACATAAGAAGAGATATTTTTCAGCTTCAATTTTTGTTAAAGTCCCAATTCTATCTTCTTCTTTTTCTTCTTTCAGTTGCAATTTTTTTCTAATTTTTCTAGTAATTCAGGTGTCTTTTTAAACACTCAGCGCTCCTACCTGTTCATACGGCAATTGCGACACACCATCTTCTTGTAATTCAGCCATTAATTCTGGATAATAAGCTCCTCTTTAGCAGTCAATCGATACCAATCTTTATTTCGTCTTTGTGATAACCATGGGCAAATAATTCCTGCTGCAGCTTTCGTAGCCTGTCCCAACTCCATCATCATAGACAACTAATTCTACTTCTTTATTTTTGATAATTGATAAGCAGCTATTGCTCCCACAATCCCTGCTCCGATAATTGCAATTTTCATCCTAACTCCTCCTTAATCTTTTTGATTCCATTGATGTTCTTGTTCAAAAATCTCTGCAATTTGTAATAATAAATCTTCTCGTCCTTTGCCGCCATCACTTGTACTCCAACTGGTAATCCTTCTTGTGTGCAATAAATTGGAAGGTTAATCGCTGGTTGTCCAGTAATGTTAGCTAATTGAGTAAAAGGTGTTAACTCCAATGTTTTCTCAAACATTTTCCAAATAATTTCTTGTTGCTCCTTTACTGAAAATTGTTCGATAGATTCTAGTGCTACTCGAATAGATTCTTTCATTGGATACTGATTATGTTTTTGGAGCGACATCATTCACACATGGCGTTAGAATCATATCATATTCTTCATGACACTCTTGCATTTTTTTGGTCCAATAATCCCACTGGTTCAATGCAGCACTATAATCTTTTTGCTAATATATGTTGTCCAGATTGATAAATTCCCATGTCATTAGTTCCATATCTTCTTTTGTAAGTGGACGTTTTATCATTTTTCAATTCCATCCATCATCGCATGCAGTTTCCACACTATTCATCACATAGTAATTTTTCATGACTTCGATGCCATCTACTGGCCATTGAATTTTTTTCAATAGAATATTCTTTTTCTTGTAAAAATTTTACTGCTCGTTTCAAAAGCATTCTTTGCGGAATTCTCTACTTTATTTCCAATGGGTGAATCTTCTATAACCGCAATTTTTTTAATGGTCGTTCAATAGATGCGTATAGTTGATGTTTCGATAATTTCGGTAGTATAAACGGACTTTCCATTTGTTCCACTTGTAAGACTTCTAATAATCTTCTTGTATCACGAACCGTTTTAGTTAAGGCAAAATTTACTGATGCTCCTTGCCAGCCACGATAGCCATTTGGACCAACTGGAATTCTACCACGACTTGGTTTTAACCCAACTAATCCTGTAAAACTAGCTGGGATTCGAATCGATCCTCCACCATCACTTGCCATCGCAATGGGAACCATTCCACTAGCCACTGCACTTTGCAGCACCCCCACTCGATCCCACCCTGCATTACGACTGATATCATAAGGATTTGAAGTGACTCCCCATAAACTAGGTTCTGTCATATTTTTAAATCCAAATTCAGGTGTATTGGTTCGACCGATAATAACAAATCCTGCTTCTTCTAATTTAGTCACTAATGTATCTTGATGTTGTTGAAGGAGATTTTTGAATAAACGTGAACCTGCAGTAGAAGGTTCGTCCCTTTGACATTGCCCTAAATCTTTTAATAACAAAGGAACCCCTGCAAATGGTTTATCTCTAAAATTACGTGATTGAGCTTCTTTTAATGCTCGTTCTTCTTGCAAATGCACGACTGCATTTTAAAGTTGGATTCAATTGTTTTTACTTTAAACAAGGCATCTTGAACTAATTCAACAGAAGAAACTTCCCATTTCTAACTGCTTGTGCCATCGCTGTTGCATCTTTAAACTCTTGCATGTTTATTCCTCTCCTTCCATTCACACTTCTTTTATTGTACACCTATTTTTCTATTCGTAAACCTTATTCTGTTAGTGTTTTAGATATCTTTTTGATAAATTACCAACTCCTTTGTTATACTACATCTAAACTAATAAAAAGGAGTTCTATTTATGAAAAATCTCATTTACTACTAGGGCTGGGAATCTCTATTAGTTTATTAACAGCTTGTCAAAAACAAGAAACAACTACCACTTCTAATACTGAAACATCGATTACAACTATTGAACAAAAAACGGTGGCACCAAAAACCTGTTACTGACTATACGTTATACAATTCTGTTCTTCAAGACTACAAAGGAAGCTTTGAGGGGTGGTACCTTTAACAAAGAAAAATATCAATAATTTTATTTTAATCGCAAAAACAAATCCCGATTTACAAAGGGGCTTCTTATATTTTATATGACTTCGATAAAAACGGGAGTTGAGGAATTATTAGTTGCGACTACATCAAGAGACAATAAACATGCAATTTTGGATATTCGCACAATCGTTAATGGCAAAGTTGTTCAAGTAACCAATGCAGAAAATCAATTAAGTTTTATCGGTGAAAGAATGAATATTTTTCCATTAGAAGATGGAACTTTCACTTATATTGGAGCTGCTTCTGCAAAAGATCGTCTATATGCACATTACAAATGGAATGAAACAGGAAGTACATTAGAAAAAGTAAAAGAAGGAACAACTCCAGATGTTATCGAAGGACTAGCTCCAAAGTTGAACATCCTTGATAAAGACTGGTATCCAGTGCAATGGTATATCACTTCTCCAGAAAAAGCAAAAAGAAATGGCTAAAAGCAAAACTAGATATTCAAGCAATTCAAAAAGGTGATTATACTACTTTAACAGGAACTTGGGTGAATCGTTTAGGGTATACACTTAAATTCAATAAAAATGGACTTGTCAGTAATACTGAGACTATAGACCTTTCACGCTTTAAAAGAAGACAAAGGTATTTTAAAAGGAGGAATCCAATTTAAAAATGGAACAGGTGCTGCACTTGCAATTATTCCAGCTAGAATACCACTTTCTTACTCTACCTCTGACCCTTCTCAAATTGACCGTGATACGCTTATGGGCAGGACAATCTATTGCAGATAACCCAGCAGACTTCTATTATAAAAATTGATGAATAACGAAGTTCCGGAAGACTTCAGTAGAAAAATTTCTACTGAAGTTTTTAATACTGAAAATTCAAACGATATTACTTTGTTCGTAAATTCATGGGATATCTTTTTGATATTCTGAATCCTTTTTGCTATACTTTAACTATCAATAAAAAGGAGTAAATACATATAGACTCATTTGCTATTAGGGCTGGGAATCTCTATTAGCTTACTAACCGCTTGTCAAAAACTCAAGTTCTAGCTCAAGTTCTAACTCTGCTACAAAGAAGCAGAAACAACTACTCAAACAACCGTTGCACCAAAACCAGTGACAGATTATACATTGTATAATTCGGTTCTTAAGGATTATAAGAAGTCGTTGAGAATGTAACTAAACATTCAAATGACCATTCTAAAATAAAAGCATAATGATAATGTGAACTCTATCTCCTACTTATTGAAAAAAGACTTTTGACTCTCCTGGTATCAGTTATACTTTATATGACTTTTGATAAAAATGGTGTAGAGGAATTAGTAATCACTATGAGTCCTAGAAAAGATGACCATGGTATTATAGATATCTACACTATTTCAGACGGAAAAACTAATTCGAGTAACAAATAGAAAAATAAACTAGATATGATTGGGGAGCGAATGAATATTTTTCCCATTAGAAGACGGAACATTCTCATATATCGGGCAGGGAACTGCAAGAGATCGTCAGTATATTCATTACAAGTTTAATGATAAGGGAGATGCTTTTGAAGAGATTAAAAAGGGAAGCACTGAGGACGTTATTAAAAATCTTCCTCCAAAATTAGATTTAAAAACAAAAAGAATGGAAACCAACACAATGGTACATCACTTCTCCAGAAAAAACAAAAAGAGTTGCTAAGAAAAATTAGATATTCAAGCCATTCAAAATGGAGATTATTCAAGTCTAAAAAGGAACCTGGGTGACGGTACTGGTCACACTGTAATTTTTGATAATAATGGACTTGTGGATGATAATTATGAGATGAAATTATCTACTTTCAAAGAAAAATAAAAGGCACATTAATTGGTGGATACGGTCCTAAAAACTCCCCTGTTGGTGGAGCCGCTGTTTATATTATTCCTGGTGGAGTTCCAATGACAGCGTACAAAAATGATAAATTCGTAGACCCTGCACCAACAGATAAAGATCGTATTTTTGCCGGGCAACAATTTCCACGATTCGCAGATGAGTTTCATTATCAATTGATGATTAACTAAATACACATCATATAATCCCGTCAGACTCAAAAACTGACGGGATTTTTATCTACTAAAAATGCCCCTATAAAAGGGACATTACAATTTGAAACTTATTCATCATTAGAATAATTCTTTATAGAAAGCAATTGTTTCTTCTAATGTTGGCATGAATGGGTTACCAGGTGCACAAGCATCGATTAACGCATTCTTAGATAGATATTCGAAATCAAAGTCTTTTTCTTCAATTCCTAATTCAGTTAATTTCTTTAGGAATACCTACAGTTTCAGATAATGTTTCAATTTCTTTAATAGCATAAGCTGCATTCTTCATCTGTTTTACCTGCTGGATCTAATCCTAAAGCTTTTTGCTACATCACGGAATGCTGCAGGAACACGTTTTGCATTTTTCACGTTCAATAACTGGTAACAACATTGCACAGCATACACCGTGTGGTAATTTGTAAACAGCACCTAATTGGTGAGCCATTGAGTGAACATAACCTAAACCTGCGTTGTTGAATGACATACCACCTAAGAAGATAGCATTTACCATTCCTTCACGAGCTTCGATATCATGGCCATCTTTTACAGCACGTGGTAAGTATTCTTTAATTAATTCAATTGCACCAATTGATAATTTTTAGATTACTCCATAAGCACCTGGTGTTACTAATGCTTCAACAGCGTGAGTTAAAGCATCCATACCTGTTGCTGCAGTTAATGGAGCTGGTTTAGAAACCATTAATTCTGGGTCATTAACTGAAATTAATGCTAAACTATTTTTTTATCAACCATTACCATTTTAACTTTACGTTCTTCGTCAGTGATAACGTAGTTAATTGTAATTTCTGCTGAAGTACCTGCTGTAGTGTTGATAGCTACTACTGGTAAACCTTTTTTAGCTGATTTGTGTAATCCTTCATAGTCTTGAGGTTTTTCCACCATTTGTTGCGATAACTGAAATACAGCTTGCAGCATCTTGTGGAGATCACCACCTAAACTAATAATGAAGTCACAGTTGTTTTCTTTTAATGCGCTAACACCATCTGTTACGTTTTTACAAGTTGGGTTAGGTTCTACATCTGAGAATACAACATAATCAATTCCTGCTTCATCTAAAGGTTTTGTAACTTTTAGGAAGAATTTCACTTGATTCGATAAATTTATCCGTTACTAATAAAGCTTTTATTGTAACCTAAATCTTTTACATAAGAACCAATTTCGTTTACTACTCCTCTTCCGATTAAGTTAATTGCTGGTACATAAAATGTTGACATAATCTTTCTCCCTTAAATTTGTTTCATTAATTTTTTTGTATTTTTTTAGTGCCTATAAAACACCTTTTTAAGAATGATATTGCCATACAAGGCACTTTCTCCCGTTTGAATCACTAGATAAGCTTTTTCAGCTTGATCGTAAAACTCAAAACGTTCAAATTCTTTAATCACTGCACCTGGATGACTTTCTTCTAATAATTTTTATACTCATCCCAAATAACTGGAACTGTTGTATCTCCCTGGTACTACTTGCATAAGTCCTGCTTTGATATGAACTATATGTGTCTAATGGTAATAATTGTAAAATTGCTTCTAATGCTACTGGAACGCCATGTCCGTCCATACGAACAACACGTTGTCCAATGCGGTGAGCTGGAAAAATTCGCATCAGCGATTACCAGCTCATCACCATGACCCATTTCCATTAAATATGCCACTAAATCAGGACTCAAAAATTTTAGGAATTTGTTTTAACATGATGAAATTCCTTTCTTAATTTGTTTGAATTTTTGTTGAATATTAGTAAATCCTTCAACAGGTTGAGGCTCATAACGAGTCACAACTTCTGAAGCTTTTAATTAGATTTTGTGCTTCTTGACGTGATTGAATCACTTCTAGTGTCAATAATTGAGAAAGGATATTTCCTAACGCACTAGCTTCTACCGGTCCTGTAATAACAAGACGATTTGTGAAGTTTGCAGTAATTTGACACAATAGTTTGTTTTTGGATTCCTCCACCTACCATTTGTACAGTTGTCATTTTTTGTTTTGTTAAGTCTTCTAATTGTTCAATTGTTTCTAGATAAGTTAATGCTAAACTTTCAATTACAATTCTTACAATATGTCCTTTTGTTTTAGGGACAGCTTGTCCAGTTACTTTACAAAAACTCTTTTATTTTACTTTCCATATCTCCTGGCGAAGCAAATACTGGATCGTTTGGGTAAATCCATGTTTGATTATCCGTTACTTTTTTCAGCTAATTGTACCATTTTCAGCAAAGCTTACTTCTTCACCTTGACTTCTCCAGTCACGTTGTAATTCTTGGATAATCCACATGCCAGTTGTATTTTGAAGTAATCTGTATTTACCATCGAAACATCCTTCATTTGTTAATCCTGATTCAAATGCTTCATCAGTAATAATAGGTTTATCAGATTCAATTCCTACTAATGACCAAGTACCACATGAAATAAATACAGTACCTTTTTCATTTTCATAAGGAATTGCTAAAACTGCTGCAGCTGTATCATGTCCAGCTCCTGCAATCACTTTAAACGGTTCAACTTTTAATTCTTGAACAATTCTTGGTGATAAATCTCTTAATACAGATCCATTTTTAACTGGTGATGAGAACCATTTGGTTTGGAATTCCTAGCTTTTCAAAAATTTCTTCTGAAAAATCTTGTGTGAAAAAATATCGAGTAAACCACTCGTACTTGCGATTGTATATTCGTTTGCAAGAACACCCGCTAATAAGTAATTAATTAAATCTGGGATAAACAAAACTCTTTGTACGACTTCTTTTTAGCTGTGGCTTTTCTTGTAAATCTGAATAAATTTGCAAAATCGTATTATACGTTGCAGGTTGAACTCCTGTTTTCTTAAATAATTCATTTTTAGAAATTAATTGATAGAACGATTCCTCATAACGTCCCATTCGATTATCTCTGTAACAATGCGGTTGATAGAGCAAATCTCCATTTTGATCTAGATAGGCATAGTCTACTCCCCATGTATCAACAGAAATGGAACGAATCGGAATAGAATCATTTGAAGCTTTCTTAATTCCTTGTTTGATTTCACCAAATAAGTGTAACAAATTCCAATACAATCCATCGTTAAGATTCACCGGTTCATTTTTGAACCGATGAACCTCTGATAACTGGAGGGAGCTGCCATTATAAACGGCTTGCATGACACGACCTGAACTTGCACCCTAAATCAATAGCTAACACTTTCATTAAGCTCATGCTTTTTCCTCCAAATTCTTTATATTTTTATTCATATAATAATGCTTTGATTTCTTCTTTGTCGATGTTTGAAGCATCATACCATTTAGAACCAGTATCTACGTCTTTAACTGTTTCACCTTTAGCTGAAGCAATTGCTAATTTAACAGCTTGGTAACCAATTTGAACTGGGTCTTGAGTAACTGAACCTACAAATACACCTTTACGGATAGCGTCTTGTTGTAAAGCACCTGAGTCAAAACCAACAGCTAAGATTTTATCTTTGCCTAATTTAGATTCTTTGAAACCACCGTTTGCGTTAATGATTGCTTTAGCAGCAAATTCATTTGAACCATAAATTGCGATAGTATCTTCTTTTTCTAATACTGTTGAAGCTTCTGTTTTACCAGAAGCATCATCTACTTGTGCAGGAACACGAACTTCAATGACAACTTTAGCATCTGCTTCTGAAACATTGTTTTTGAATTTGTCATGTCCAACTACAGCTGTTTTAACACCTTTTTTCTCCAATAATTCAACCATTTTATCAATGAAACCACTTGTTCTTTGAGTGATTGATAGAGAGTTTACTTCTTGAGAAACAACCCCAATACGAGCTTTTTTATCTCCAATTTTGCTTTCTAATAATTTGAATAAGTTTTCTGCAGCATTTCCCCCAGCAGCGTGGTTGTCAGTTGAAGCTGTTGCTTTAATAGCTCCTTCTGGTGCACCAGGTACCCCTGAGTCAAACCCAATAATTGGAATATTTTTGCTTTGAGCTTGTTTAATTGCATCTAATTCAGCTTCTGTATCTAAAGCTGCTAATGCAATAGCTTTTGGATTTTTGTTGATTGCGTTGTTTAATTGTTCTAATTGTTCAGCAATAGCTGTTTCATTTTGAGGTCCTACGAATGTAATTTTTAGCACCTAATTCATCTGCTGCTTTTGAAGCACCTTTGTTAACTGCTTTCCAAAAGTCATGTTGGAAACCTTTCGCAATTACTTCAACTTTAAAATCTCCACCTTTAGAGCCTCCGCCGTTTCCATCACTTGATTTTGATGAACAGCCTGCTAAGATCGCAGATGCACAAGCAAAAGTGGCAATTGCAAATTTCAATGATTTTTTCATAAGATTTCTCTCCTTTTTATTTATCCTTTATAGGATCTATACTAAAATTTTTGAAACACTCAATACTTTTTAACGCTTATTTTTTTCTTGTTTTGACGGATTAAGATATCAGAGTAAACTGCTACAATTACTACAAAATCCTGTGATGAATAATTGATAGTGTGGTTGTAAATCGATATATGGTAAACCAATCTTCAATACTGACATGATGAATACCCCAATAATTGTACCAATTACTGAACCAACACCACCGGCTAATGAAGTACCACCAACTACTACCCCTGCGATTGCATCAAGTTCCATACCGTTACCAGTACCAGGAAGAATTGTTGAGTAAGTTGCTGCATATGCAATACCAGCTAAACCTGCTAATAATCCACTAATCACATAAGCTGTACCTTCCCATTTGATAACATTTACCCCAGAAAGTCTTGTAGCTTCTTTATTAGAACCAATTGCAAAGATATAACGACCAACTTTTGTTTTATTTAAAACAACTGCTGCTAAAAGTGCTACTAGAATCAGAACAATTAAACCTGTTGGAAGATTATCTTGTGTTCTGAATAAGTCTTTATACCAACCTTCACCTGTTCCACGTAATGGGAAAGTGATACTTTGTACATTAGATACGATAGAACTTAAACCACGTGAAATCATCATTGTACCAAGTGTTGCAATGAATGGTGGTAAACCAAATTTTGCAATTAATACTCCGTTGAATAATCCGAATACACCTCCAATCACTAAAATTGCTAAAAGTGCTAACCATAAAGGCCAACCCATTTTTGTATGGAGTACACCACCAGTAATAGCAGCACACATCATTACTGTACCGATAGATAAGTCAATCCCACCAGTGATAATAACGAATGTTACCCCAATAGCTAAAAACCCAATGTAATAAGATGCATCTAAGATGCTGACTGCTGTATCAAATGAACGGAATGATTCACTTGATACTGCAAAAAAATCGAAAAATAACAATCAATGCGATTATTGCGATTAATTTTTGTAGCCCAACTGTTTTTACTAGTTTAGTCCAGATGGAGTTTCTCTCTTCCATATTTATACCCTCTTCAATTATCGATCTGTAGCTAAAAGCTAAGATACGTTCTTGTGTTGCTTGACTAATGTCAAGTTCTCCTGTTTTACGTCCTTCACACATAACAACAATACGGTCACTCATACGTAGTATTTCTGTTAATTCTGAAGAAATCATAATGATTGATTTTCCTTGAGCAACTAGCTCGTTCATCAATGTATAAATCTCACTTTTAGCACCAACGTCAATTCCTCGAGTTGGTTCATCAAAGATCAAGATATCACTGTCTTGTTCTAGCCATTTTGCGATAACAACTTTTTGTTGGTTACCACCTGACAAGTTACGAACTAATTGTTTTGAGGATGGTGTTTTTGTTCTTAATGATTGAACAAATTTATCACTTGCTGTAACAATTTCTGCATCATTGATTAAACCACCATGTACATACTTATCTAAGTTTGTCATTACTGTATTGTTTGCAATTGTCATATCCACGATACATCCATAACGTTTACGGTCTTCTGATAAGTATCCAATCCCTTCACGAATAGCATCTTGAGGAGATTTAATATCAACCTCTTTTACCATTAATTTTAATGGTACCGCTATCTTTTTGTCCGCACCGAATAATAAACGAGCTACTTCTGTACGACCTGCCCCCATTAAACCAGAGAATCCTAAGATTTCGCCTTTTTCTTAATACAAAGCTTACATCTTTTACAGAACTTCCTGCATTTAAATGTTCAACTTCTAAGACGACTGGTGCATCTTCTGCTACTGCTGATGCTGCTTTTGGATCTTCATAAATTGTACGTCCTACCATCATCGCAATAATTTCATCTTTAGTTGTGTCTTTTGTATTTACTGTACCAACATATTCACCGTCACGCATAACAGTTACACGGTCAGTAATACGAGCAATTTCATCCATACGGTGAGAAATATAAGTAATTCCTACACCTTTTTGACGTAAATCATCAATAATCACGAATAATTCATTGATTTCTGATTCTGTTAAAGCTGCAGTTGGTTCATCGAATACAATTACTTTTGCATCCATTGATAACGCTTTTGCAATTTCAACCATTTGTTGTTTCCCAACTGTTAAATGACCCACTTTTTTCTTGTGGATTAATATCCAGTTTTAACAAGTTAAATAATTCTTTTTGCCTTTTTATTAGCTGCATTATCATCGATAAAGAACCCTTGACTAATTTCTTCTCGACCAATGAAAATATTTTGTGCTACTGTTAAATCATTCATCATATTTAATTCTTGGTGAACAATAACAATACCATCATCCATTGCTTCTTTTTGGTTTCGAATATTCCACTTGTTTTCCATTATAGTGAATCGTACCTTCATTTTGGTTTATGAATTCTGTTAGTACTTTCATTAATGTGGATTTCCCTGCACCGTTTTTCACCCATTAGGGCATGTACTTCTCCAGCTCTTAAGTCGAAATCTACACCTTTTTAAAGGCTTTAACGGGACCAAAAGCTTTTTAACGATTCCTTCATTTCAAGAATAACTGGATTACTCATGCGTTTCACCTACCTGTTCCAGTTTTATAACGCGCTCTTGGAGCGCTTTCATTTGTTCTTGTTGTTCAACGACGATGCCAACCATTTCAACGAGTAAATGACTATTCATAAAATGATCCTGTGCATGTACAACTAGTAATGTTGGAGTACTTGCTTCTCCTTTAATTTCTAGTTGAATCATTTCCGTTTTGAATATTGTGAGCTTCTACTCCTTTAGTTTTTGCTTCATCGAGTAATTCTCTTGCAGATGATAAATCACCTGCAGAGCACTCTTCATGGATTGCATTACTAAAGTTGTCACTTTACTACTTTTTTTACTATGAGTTGCATCAATCGTGCTGTTTCTGCTTTTTAGTATCACTCATAAGTTTATCCTAATAATTCAATACCTTGTTTAAGAACTTCTTCTCCGCGCATATTTTCAAAAATCTTCATCTGAAATTACTGCAACTGGAATATCAAGGTTTGCTTTTTGCTTTTTCTTCAAGATAAGCTAATTGAGGTGATAATAGTAGAACATCTACATTTTTTTAAATTATCAACACCTGTAATTCCTACAGAGTAGAATGAATAATCTAATTTATCACGATAAATCACTTCATGAATTCTTTTCTACTAACATACTTGTTGTTAATCCGCCAACACAGGCTAAAAATAATTGTTTTTGTCATTCTAGTTACCTCTTTTATTTATGAATTGGACCTAATAATTGACAAGCACGGTAATCAGCTGATTCTAAATCTTCTGTTCCGAATAATGACCAATTTTTCGGTCTGAAAATATCTTCTTCATCCACATTGTGCATATTTACTGGAATACGTAGCATAGAAGCTAATGTAATTAAATCTGCTCCAATATGTCCATAAGAGATTGCACCGTGGTTAGCACCCTCAGTTGTTCATTACATCGTATACAGACTTGAATGCACCTTTTCCTGTTAAGCGAGGTGCAAACCATGTTGTTGGCCAACCTGGATCTGTACGATTGTCTAATGTATGGTGAACTTCTTCTGGTAATTCTAATGTGTAACCTTCAGCAATTTGTAATACTGGTCCTACACCTTTTAATAAGTTTAAGCGAACCATTGTTACAGGCATATTTCCTTTTGTTAAGAAGCGAGTTGAGTAACCACCACCACGGAAGTATTCTCTGTTTGCTGCTGGGAAAATCTGTATTTTCAAGCATTGCATCTACTTCATCTTGAGATAATTCCCAGAATGGTTTCATAACAGCTTCTCCATCACGAGTAGCTTGACCTGTACCGTCTAAAGTACAAGAACCTGAGTTAATTAAGTGTAAGAATCCATTTTCTGCATGACCTTCTAATTTATGACCTGTTACACGTTCAACTGCATCTGGACTCCAGTAAGTACGAACGTCTGCGAAAATTTGTGGTGTATTTGTTAATAAGTAGTTGAATAACATTGACACACCATTTAATGCATCATTTTCTGTAGCGAAAATGTAAGGACGACGGATACCATTCCAGTCAAATTGTGTATTTAAGAATGTTTTCCATAAAGTCCCCATTAGGGAAGTGGTCTGTCCATTGACGTTGACCTTGGAATCCACCAACTAAAGCATAGTGACCAACAGCTTCTTCCTCAAAACCTAGTTCAGCTAAGCGAGGGTTACCAACCATTAAGTCACGTCCAATCATGAACATTTTAATAACAAATTCCATTGTTTATCTTTTTCTTCACGACTTAATACTAAATCTTCACGGTTACGGTCAAAGCCTTCTTTAACATTTTCTTTTACCCAAGCTAGAGCACGTTCAAATTCTTCATGGTCATAAATACCACGGTCGATACGACGAGTAAATTCTGTCATATCCACTGATTCATTACGCATTCTAAATATTCTTGGAAGAAATCAGGATCTACGATTGAACCACCAATACCCATTGAAAACACTACCCATTGATAAGTAAGCTGTGTCTCTCATTAATCCAGTTGCTAATGCTGCTCTCGCATAACGTAAAAGTTTTCTTTTTACATCTTCTGGAATTTCTGTAGTAGATGCTTCTTGAACATCTTTACCATAAATACCAAATGCTGGAATTCTTTTTGAGCATGAGAAGCAAGAACTGCTGCTAAATATACAGCTCCTGGTCTTTCAGTTCCATTGAATCCCCAAATAGCATGTGGAATATCAGGGTGACATATCCATTGTTTCACTACCATAGCACCAACATGGAGTTACTGTAATTGTTGCACAAACATTTTTGATTTTTTTGAACAGTTCATGTGATGCAGCTGCTTCTGGAACACGTCCAATTGTTGATGGTGAAATACACATTCAACAGGTTGTCCATCTGGATATTTCAATGTTGACTCTAGCAAAGCTGCCACACTTTTGGCCATATTCATTGTTTGTACTTCTAAAGATTCGCGAACCCCTTGACGACGGCCATCGATCGTGGGACGAATCCCTGATACGTGGATGTTGTATCATTTTTCCTTCCTCCTTGTTTATACCTTTTATCAGTACGATTCCTGTAAAATTTAGAATACATTACTGAATTTTAATAACTTCCTACCATTTTAAAAACATTTGTTTTAAGTATTTCACCCTCATAATTTTATTGATACCTGTTAGCGTTACGATGATGGAATAATCATCAAATCGAATCGAGATATTTTTAAACTGTTGTACAACTCTTTTTAGTCATCCTTCTAACAATTCATATCACAAATTCGGTTTTTAAAACTACTTGTTCATCAAATGTCATAATAGTATCCTCTTTTTCTTGATTTCATCATACCAATATTAGAAAAGCGTATACAATATGAAAGCGCTATTGAAATTTCGCCAAAAATTTGTGCTATAATTTGTTCATAATTGTTCATAATTGTTCAAGGTGTACTATATCAGGAGGGTTTATTATGGTTTCATACGAAAGAATGTCCAAAAATCCTAGATATTTTATCGAAAAGAAAAATGATATCTACGATACAATTGGAATCTCTTATGTACTGTTCAACTTCAACCTTAAGAAGGGATTTAATCCAGTTAGAAAAAGATGGGAAGATTATACGAACTCATGGTGAAGTTAGACTAGTTACAACCAATAATGTGGAATATACTTATGATAGTCGAAAAACAAGAAGAAACTTCAGGGAAAAAACATATCGCTGAAACAGCTTCAACTTTTTAACAGACAATCAATCTATTTTTTTATTGATAGTTCTTCAACAGCTGCTATGCTCGTTCCGTATTTTGCAAAGTTACAAAAATTTACGTGTTATTACAAATGGGATTGAAATAGCGCGTCAATTAAATAATTATGATAATATTACTTTGTTTTTCTGTGGAGGGCATATTGATTATGGAACAAATTCGGCATTGGGAGATTTTGCTATCCATTTTATCAATAATTTCCATGCGGATATTTGCTTTATGAGTTGTAGAGGACTTGATCGTTTTGGTGCTTATGAAGCAAACTATAATCAAGCTTTTACTAAAACAACAAATGATTGCGAATGCAGATCTTACTGTATTATTAGCAGATTCTTCAAAAGTTTAATACGAGTCACTATTTTAAATTATCTAATTACAATGTGATTGACTATATTATTACAAATGAAGCACCTGTTGATTCATTTCAAGACACTGTTACTAAGGAATGTGAAATTCTTTGGTAGTAGGTATTAAATAGTTCTCAACATCATAGACCTTTTTTTGTATTTGATTGTTTCAGTGCAAAAAAGGATTTTTTAGTTATAAAACAAGAAAACACAAAAAGACTTCCCATAGTAGCACAACTCCAATGAGACTCGCTTTTGCGAGGCTGCTTGCATCCTTCTGCTACTATAACAGGAAAGTCTATTCGTCTTTCGTTCAAATTGTTACAGCTCTCTTCGTCCTTCAATCGCTTTGAATAAAGTCATTTCATCTGCATACTCAATATCACTACCAACCGCAAGACCATGCGCTAGACGCGTCACTTTAATTCCAGCTGGTTTAATTAAACGAGATAAATACATCGCTGTTGCTTCACCTTCTGCAGTTGCATTCGTCGCAATAATCACTTCTTCTACAGTAGGATCTTGAAGACGCTGAATGAGAGAGGCTACATTAATATCATCAGGTCCAGTTCCTTCCATCGGAGAAAGAACACCATGAAGAACATGGTACAAACCTTTATATTCCTTCATTCTCTCTAAGCTCATCACATCTCGACTATCTTCAACGACTAATATTTTTGTTCTATCTCTAGAAGCATCTTGGCAAATCTCACAAGGATCTTCTTGCGTAATATTCCCGCAAACAGAACACATCGTTAAATCCGTTTACAACTAATGAGTGCATTAGCAAAATTCATCACTTCTTCTTCCGGCATTTCCATGCTGAAAAAAGCTAGACGAGCTGCTGTTTTCGCCCCGATTCCAGGAAGTTTCATATAACTATCCATTAATCGAGCAATTGGTTCTGGATATTGCATCCTCTCACCTCAACTCATTAAAATCCAGGGATATTTAATCCTCTAGTAAATTGTCCCATTGTTTGTTCATTTGCTTTTTCAGCTTGTTCTAAAGCACGATTTGTGCCATTAATACTAAGTCTTGTAATAATTCAACATCCTCGCCATCAACCGCTTCTGGCTTAATTGATACAGAAAGAACTTGACGTTTTCCATTCACTGTCACTTGTACTAAGTCACTTTGAGAGCTTCCTACATATTCTGTTTGGTTTAACTCCTCTTGAGCTTTGTGCCATTTGTTTTTGTAATTTTTGCATTTGTTTCATCATGCCTTGCATATTTCCCATTCCACGCATGTTGATTCCTCCTTAATTATTTTCTGTTTCTTCGAAATATGAACAATTTCTTCTCCAAACAAATCAATCGTGTTTTGAACTAATTGTTCTACTTCGTCTTCTTCATCAGTCGGGTGTCTCTTCCATTTCTGTTGCATGAGTCACACCTTCTGCTTCTTGTTTTTCTTTTCTTGTCTCGTAAATAATCTTGTCGAATTTGTCCCCATTGTTCTCCTGTCACACTGACAAAAATTCCCTGGATACTGCGCTAACGTTTGACAATGACGAGCAATATCTTCATGAAGTTCTACACTTTCCTGCGCTCTTTGACATAAAAATTTCATAATCAAATTTTAAGACAAATCCATTTGGACTAGCTGCTGCAGGTTCACTTGCTTTCAATAATGCTCTTTGAGTGGTCGAAAGCATTTGTAATAAATCGCCCCACAATTCTCGAATAAAAATTAAATCTTTACGAGTTTGCAGCATCAAGCACTTTATAAAACTTCACCAATATTTGGCTTATACGTACTTGCTTTTTTAGCTTGTGAGTTGATGTCACTTTTTAGAGTTACTACCCTTGTCCTTGTAATATTTTGAGACATCTGTTGCTGTAAACTTTGTAACTGTTGTTCCAATTGTGAGACATATTCCTGATTAGCTGGGGCTGTTTGCCCTGGCTACCGCTACTACTGGTTGAGCCATTTTAATCGTAAAGACTTCTAAACTAATGGTTGGTTTTGTTGTAAATCGCATTTCTTGTTGCGTTTGATTTAAAGCATCCATAAAAGCGATATAAAAAGGCTTCTTCAACTTCTTTTGCAAATTCTACAAAAGCTTCACTTCTACCAATCATATCTCCGGTTTGTTTAGCCACTAATAAATCTCTAGAAAACTCTAGCCATTCTTCAATTAAACGAGACGCTTCTTTTCCTAGTAACAATAAGTCTTGCAACTGTAATAAAGCAGCTTGTGCTTGTTGCTGCAATAATCGGAAATCAAATTCAATCATTAAATCATCTGTTAAACTTCCAGAAACTTGAATAGCTTTGTTCAAAACTCACTTGTCATCACTAAATGAAATGACTTGATCTAATAAACTTAATGCATCACGTATTCCACCATTAGCACAACGAGCAATCACACTTAGAGCTTCTTCTTCATACTGCAATCTTTCTTGTTCTAAAATATACGAAGTCTTTGAATAATTTCATCGTTCGTAATTCTTCTAAAATCAAATCGCTGCGTTCGTGAAATAATCGTTGCTGGAATTTTATGTGGTTCAGTTGTCGCTAGTATAAAGATGACATTTTTTGGCGGTTCTTCCAATGTTTTTAATAAAGCATTGAAAAGCTCCTGTCGATAACATATGAACTTCATCGATAATATAAACTTTATACGTCGCTTGAGTTTGGAGCATAACGAGCTTTATCTCGAATATCACGAATTTCTTCTACTCCATTATTACTCGCCGCATCGATTTCAATAACGTCCCCAATCGTTCCTTCTGTAATGCCTTTACATAATAAACATTCATTACAAGGTTCTCCATCTTGAGGATTTAAACAGTTAATTGCTTTAGCAAAAATTTTCGCAGCACTTGTCTTCCCAGTTCCTCTTGGACCTGTAAATAAATACGCATGACTCTGTTTTATGATGGATAATGGCATTTTTAGTGTTTTTCGTAACTGCAGTTTGTCCCACCATATCTTCAAATTTTTGTGGTCGCCATTTTTCGGTATAACGCTTGATAAAGCCATCGGTCTCTCCTTTTGACTTTATACTAAGAAAACACAACACTACAATTGTAGGTTGGTGTTTTCTATCCTTTACTATTTTTGCATTTTATAACATTTGACTACCGGAATGTTCCCACAGACATTGGTGCTTTAGAGTTTGCAATAAAACTTGTCACATCTGGAGTCGTAAAAATATTCAAGCGATGTTTTTGCACGAGTACAAGTTGTATAGAACATAAAATCGTTCTTTCATTGTTGCATAACGATCTTTCGTAGCTTGCCAAACAAATACTTGGTCAAACTCTAGTCCTTTTGCAACTTCAATCGTCGTCACTACTAATCGACTACCTAAAAGATTCACTTGTATCTTCTAATAATTCAGCATCATACTCTACTAACTCTTTTTGTAAAGCTTTCGCTTCATCCATTGTGCGACAGAAAATAGCATTTGTATGATAACATTCAGGTGTATCTTCGACTAATTTCTTCAATCGTTCAATTGAAGGTTCTTCATCAACAAATACTCCTACTTCTTCACCTGTACGTGGGGAAGACATTTTTATCTAATTCCCAACCTAAAATACCATTAGCAAAAACGAGTAATTTGCGCTGTACAACGGTAACTAATTTCTAATGAACGATGTTCTAATACACGTTCTTTGAAAAAGCTGCTACTAACTCTGGATGACGTTCTTCTAAAGAGAAAATCGTTGTAGCTGTTGAGAATGATTGAATGATCTCCAACTACTGTAAATTTCGCACGGAAATAATAATTGGATAATGCTGCCATGAATAATAATGATACATCTTGAACTTCATCAATAAATAAGTGAGTATATCCTTGATAATCACGAATTGGAGCAATCATTGTTGCTACGTAAAGTAACACTCTTACTCCTTCTGCTGTTACTTGAAGACGTCCTTCACCTGTATCTTTTAAAGGCAATTGAGCATTATCTACTTTTCCTAATTCTTCTCTACGCTGTTTTAGCTAATGGCATCAGTCTTGTAAATGTTTTTAGCAAAATTCACAAATGCAAACATTTCTACTTGATTTGCTCTGCTTCTAATGATTGTTTTTCAAATACTCGTTGTCCTAGCATTTGATAATACTCTGTTTCACTATTAAATTCTTCATTTTTCATCAACACTTCAATTTGTATAGAGACATTTCTTCGATATACACGTTTAGCAACTTCAGAAACATAGAAAAACGATTCAAACGACGTTTTTAAGTTCTTTTTCTAAGACTTCCTGAATTTGTACCAATTGCTGATATAATGTTAATTTAGGATTTACTTGTTCAATAATTTTTGATAATCTTTTTCACCAAAAATTCTGAACTTTAATTGAAATCGGACGGAAATGTAAATTCGCTACCGATAAAGCTGGCAATTGTTCAACAATAAGAGCTGCCCACTCGCTATCTGTTAAATACGCTCTTCTCGTTTTTAGTTGGTACTAACATGCTTGTTTTATTTAAGAAAAATTTTTAAATAATTCTACTGTATGTTGTGCTAGTGTTTGTTGATATAATTCACTACCAGTCAAATTTAGGAATAACGTGTGAAATATATTTAGCAAATAATTGATTTCGTGATAATAACAACATATCATTATGACTTTGATCTTTTAGATTGATACATCAAATACGCAATTCGTTGTAATAAAATTGTTGTTTTACCACTACCTGCACAACCATTAACAATGAGCCAATCTTTTTGTTTATGACGAATAATTTCATTTTGTTCCTTTTGAATCGTAGCTGTAATCCCTTCTAAAATGTCCATCACGATTCGTTGGGGCACCTAATGTTTCCATTAATAATGATTCTTCATTTTCAACATCATAAACAGATTGAATTTTTCCTTTTTAATAACAATATCACGCTTTTAAAAAGGCTTGTCCATGTTGAATTCCTGAAGGTGTTTGATACGTTAAATCGCCCAAAGTTCCTTCATAAAATAAACTTGCAATCGGCGCTCACAATCATATACTAGCACTTGCTTCTCTTCATCAAAAATGTTGATGAACCAATATACATTTTTTCAACTTCCGGTTCACCTTCAAATTGAACATCAATTCTTCCAAAATAAGGAGATTCTTTTTGATTTTTCTAATTGATGAATCGAAAAATCAATAAAATCTTGACGTTGCTGATCCAAATTTTCATCTTTTTAATCTTTAGTTTTTCAGATTGTATTTTTCTTCAAATTTTGATTGAACTTCTACTAAGTGCTTTTCTTCTTCTTTGAACCCTTTATTTTTCACTAGAGAGCTCCTCCATCTATCCCAAAATACTTATTTATAAAAACAGGCTGGAACACTAGCCCCAGCCTGTAATTTCTTCTATGTACATACAGCACATAACGAACGATACTTATAGCTGCTTCCTTCCGGACCTGACTCGATTCATATGTTCGCTATTGCCATATGCCTAACGGCAGATACTATTATACTCTATTTCTTTATATTTTTGCAATAGTTCAAAAAGATTTTGTTTTACCTGTCAAGCGTAAGTGGAAATGCCCCAATGAAACACAAGTAAAAATGTCTTCAATCATATAAACAGTCATTCTATAACCATTCACGATACTTTTAATATACACCTTTTTAACAATCGTTACTAATAACATATAGCTTACTGTAATGAGAAATTAAAGCTAAGAAATACATTCCATTTAAAGTAGCTAGTTTTTAACGAAGCTGCTAATGGTGTACGGTAATACTGTCACATAAATAAAGCAAATAATGATGTCACTAATAATGAAAAGGTTGGTTTTGATTGAATAAATGGTAATTTAGGAGAACTGAAGCATATAAATTACCATTGTTTGAGTCCACATAGATTGAATAAACCAACCTGTTTGGAAAGACCATTAAGAAGAATGCTGGATTTGTTGACTCAGAATAACTACTACCTGTAATCATTGGTGCAATTCCATAAAAACATTACTGCAAATGTAATAATATCAAAAATTGAACTAGTTGGCCCTAACCATGACATAAATCTTGTAATTGATTTAGCAGTCCAAGCACGAGGTTCTTTTTAAGAAATCATCATCTACATTATCAAATGGCAATGCCACACAACTCAAATCATAAATTAAGTTAAGTACAATTAAATGTACAGGGAGCCATTGGTAAAAATGGTAAAAATACACTTGCAAAACAATAGTGAGAAAATATTTCCAAAATTAGATGAAACAGTCATTTTGATATATTTTCGTCATATTCGCATATACTTTTACGACCTTCAATTAATCCTTTTTCCAACACTAATAAATCTTTATCTAAAAGAATGACATCCGCTACTTCTTTAGCAATATCCACTGCTGTATCTACTGAAATTCCTACATCTGAAACTTTTAAAGATGGTGCATCATTAATGCCATCTCCCATGTATCCTACCTTATGCCCATTCGCTTTTAATAATCGAATAATGCGAGCCTTTTTGTTCTGGAGAAAGTTTTGCAAAAATCGTTGTCTTCTCAGCTTCAACAGCTAAAGTTGCATCATCCATCTCTTTCTATATCTGTTCCTAATAAAATATAATCAACAGGTAATCCCACTCGTTCACATACTGTTTGTGTTACTTTTTCGTTATCCCCTCGTTAAAATTTTTGTCATAACTCCATGTTCTTTTAATGCTTGAATCGCTGAGTGCTGCAGAAGGTTTTTTGGTGGATCTAAGAATGCTAAATATCCCATTAAAAATCATGTTTGCTTCATCTTCTACCTCAAATCGATGTGAAGCATTATCGATATTGTTTTTCGACTAACCCCTAATACACGAAGTCCTTGTTCATTTAATTTAGAAACAGCTTCTAAAAATATTTTGACGAATCTCTTCTGTTATTGGATGAATTTCTTTTCCATCTTGTACGTGAGAAGAAATACTTAACATTTCTTCAAGGCGCCTTTTTGTTACTAATAATGCTCCCTCTTGCATTTTCTTCTTTAACAATCACACTCATACGACGACGTTCAAAAATCAAATGGTAATTCATCAATTTTTGATAACAGAGTTGAAAGGTCTCGTAAATCTTCATGCTCTATCGCTTCTTTTTCTGTACGTAGTAATAATGGCACTGGTCTAATAAATTTTTAAAGTCCTGTTTTGGAAATAACTATTTAAATAACCAATCTTAAGAACTCCTAAGTCAAGATTTTGCATGAATATCTAGTGGATATTCTAAAAATAATTTCATCTTGAGTTAATGTTCCTGTTTTATCGGTACAAAGAATATCAATAGCACCTAAATCTTGAATCGCATTTAATTTTTAATGACTACCTTTTTCTTTTTCGCCATAATAATCTGCACCTTTTAGCAAGACTTGCTGTAATAATCATTGGCAACATTTCAGGTCAATCCAACCGCAACACTTAGTGCAAATACTCCTGCTTCTAACCAGTCGCTATCAGTTAAGCCATTAATCACAAATACAACTGGAACAAGTACTAACATTAACCGAATTAGTAACCATGAGATTGTATTCATTTCTTTTTCAAAACTTGTTGGCTCATCAAAAGTATTTAATGTCTTTTCAATACGACCAATCATCGTATCATTTCCTGTTACTAAAATAACCGCTAGTGCACTACCACTCACGACATTTCGATCCCATAAATACAAAATCGTTCGCTTTTCTAATACAGGTTTTTGAGTTTCTTCTTCTGACGGAATCCACATTGCTTTTTTCTCAATGGATTCACTTTCACCCGTTAAGCTAGATTGTTGGATAAAGAAGTCTCTTGTTTCAAGTAATAAAGCATCTGCAGGCAACATATCCCAGCACTTAATTTAATAATATCTCCCTACTACTAATTCTTCAATAGGAATTTCTTGCTGAACTTTATCACGAATTGCAGTAGCCGTATTTACAATTAAACTAGATAAATTACTTGCTGCTTTGTCACTTTTTAGTTCTTGGACAAATCGAATCCTCCTGAAATTAAGACTAAAACAACAATAATGATGGATGTTGTCGGATCTTCTTCACCAGGTTTAGCTAAAATCACATTCGTCATTAACGAAATAACGGCAATGACTAATAAAAATAACTGTAAATGGATTAATAATCGATTCATAAATTTTTTCTTCCAAAGTGGCACTTCTTTTGCTTTTGTTAATTTATTTTTCTCCATAAATTTCACGAAGTGTTTCCACTTGTTCTTTTCGAATTCCAGTAATAGATGTTTCTAAAGAATCTAGTACATCTACTACTGGACTTTGTCATTGCAAAATCAAATCTTTCTTTTTGCTGTTTTCATTTTCACTTCACCTCTTTTTGTTAAGTTAGATGAAGCAATGGTGATTATCATGCAATCGCCTTTGTTCATCTGCTAAATTCTGCTTTACTATCCGGTTCCGCATTTTCTAATCACCCCTTTTAAAAAATTTTGGCAAATGAAAACATCTTGTTACGTGCTTAGACGTGACAAGATGCCTTAAAATCTAATCTTATTATTTTCCCGTCCAAGCTTTAACATCATGGAGCAATGAAATGACATTAGTTTCTGCCTTCACGACAGGAACTGCTAACCAACGAATAGTGTCTCCACTACTGCGTAGCCATCCGTATCTCCATGGTAGTCTCACCTACCGATTTACATGTTCAGTATACTGAATTCATTTATCTACTGTCAAATGAAAAGACGGAACAACTTCTCTCTAGAATTCTAACAGTTTATTTTTATACTCTAAACAACTAACCTTCATATCCAATCTCAAAAAATGCTAACTCTAAAGATACCGCATGATTCCAACGTTCTTGAAGTGCTGAAATCGTTACTTTATCCCTACAAATCCGATTCAACTCATCAACGAGAAATTGAACCCATTCTTTAAAAAATTCTCCTCTATGAAGATGAATCCACTCCAGATGAACATATCGTTCTGGAAGAGGTAATTCTTAGATCCCCAATCTAAATATAAACCTTCTGCAATAACTAACATCACTAAAAAGCTGAGCATAATCAGATGAATCTACCGCTGAATACATTAGTTTTTGAAACTCTTTTGTCACAGGATGTAACGTTACTTCTAAATATTCGTTTTCTGTCAGGCATAATTCTTTAAATGCTTTTTGAAAATACCCATCTTCATCCGCTTCTAAAAAGCCTAATTGTTTTTGCAAATCGTAGTTTTGCTTCAAGTGTGTCAGCATGTGCCACATAGCTCCTAGCATTGATAAAAAAAGCATCAAAATGATAATCTTGAATCAGATATTTTGTTAAGACTTCATCCCCATTGTTCCTTCAAAAAGCTCTGTATAAAACGATGATTGATTGCAGCTTGCCAATCTTTGCATGGCTATTTTTAGCAATTCTCCCACAGCATCTCCCGTTTTAAAAGCATATTTTTCCATATATAACCCATTCCTTTCCTTTTCCATATTTTGTCTAGAGGACAAAAATCCTCTTTCATTTGCTAAATGATAAGACAAACAAAAGAGGATATTAGATGATCTTTTCAAATATGAGTCTTTTTCCTTCATCTTTCCGATGAACTAGACATAAATAACGAATCATTTCCCTTCGACAGTACGAACTGCATCAGGTTCAATGGGTATCATCTCAGCCATAAAGGCACCCCAAATGTTCTCTCATTTCATTTGAACACAGTATAACAATACAGAGATTTAATGTAAAGTTTTTTTGAGTTTTTAGTTTGTAAAACCATTATAAAAACTTCTTAATAACTCTACCCCCTAATTGAAGTTCTCCAAATAAAAATTAGTTCTTAATTGTTCAGATTATTCAATCACCTAAAATGTACATTCTTACTCATTACATTTATAATAATGAATAAGTAAATTGATTTTAGGAGAACATTATGAAAGAAGAAAGACCTGATTTTAAAGATATCCATTCATTTGAAGAATTTAATCTCTACTATTGGTACCGAGAAGAACTATCACAAATTTGCAAATCCCTTGGATTAGAGTATAGAGGTACAAAACAAGAATTAAACGATATCATTCATCAATATTTTTAGGAAATAAAATAGAGAAAAGTGTGAACAAAAGAAACCAAAAACAAGTCGAAGTTATAACTTTTAAATACTCCATTACTTCACTGTGGTTTTTCTTTCAACCAAAAATTTCGTGATTATTTTTCAGCTGTTACAGGTATTAGTCCGTTTAAATTTAATGCTGATATGGCAACAGCTTGGCGAAAAGTAAAAAGATAAAGATATAACATTCACGATTCAAGATATGATTAAAAATATATTATGAGTGAATCAAATTATGCCAAATATGATAGCTCAGCTTGTCAATGGAATCAGTTTCTAAAAGATTTTTGCTCAGATGAATGTAGCAATGTTTATTCTAATAAATTAAAAAGTTGCATCTATTCTTTGGAAAGAAGTTAGAAATTCGACAAATGAAAAAAATTTATTCTAGAGAACTTTTAAAAGAAAATGAAAAATAAACTAATGGAATACCGTAAGAATACAGATTCCAACTTATCAAGTTCAATATAATAGAATAATTCATTACAATAGAAAGGTAACAAAAAAACGATGAATATCCTAAAGGCATTCATCGTTTTCTAATTCTTTTGTTCTTTTCGTCTTTTTATTTCGTTCTCTTAACCCTTTAAAGAAGTCTTTTAAGATTTGTTGACATTCTTCTTCTAACAAGCCATATTCTACTTCTACTTGATGATTAAAACCGTTCATCTTGTAATAAATTCATAAATGTTCCTGCTGTCCCCGCTTTTGGATCAGCTCAAATATTACTTTTTCAAACGAGATAAAAATCATGGCTCCACTACACATCGGACATGGTTCTAATGTAACAAATAATTCGCAATCTTCTAATCGCCAACTACCTAGAACTTGGTTCGCCTGCCGAATAGCTTTGATTTCAGCATGTAAAGTTGCATCCTGTTCTTTTTCTCTTAAATTATGTCCACGTCCAATAATTTCTCCATTTAAAACCACAACTGCTCCAATAGGAACTTCTTCCTTATCATACGCTTTTTGTGCTTCCTTTAAAAGCTTCTCTCATGAACATTTCTTTTTCCTTTTTGTTCGATGATTCTCACCTCATTTATCCAAAAGTTTCAACGTTTCTTCTCGTTTAATGACTAATTCTTTTACAAGATGATAGATGACTGCACACAATGGTGTGAAGAAAAATTAACCCTAAAATTCCAAATAAATTCCCACCAATCAAAGCCGCTGCTAATGTTAACACAGTTGGCAATCCAATAAATTTCCTACCACACGAGGATAAATAAAATTCCCCTCAATTAACTGTCAATCCATAGAAGACTCCAATTGAAATTAACGCTTGGATGGGACTTACTGTAAAAATGAAAATAGCTCTAACATACAAGCTGAAAACGGTCAATATATGGAATAAAAGATAAAACAGCAGCCAATACACCTGTTATCGCTGCATAAGGTAATTGAAAATACACTATAAGTAATAAACACTAATGATCCAATAATCATCGCTTCAATTAATTGTCCCATCAAAAATTTATCATACGTTTCTAAAGTGATTTCTCCTATATATCGAATAAGTTTAAATCTTTTTTCAGAAATACATACTTTTAACAATCGAGTGATTAAATATTGTAATTGTTCTTTGCTTCTAAAATATTTAACATTAAAAAAATACTGCCATTAAAATCGTAAATACATTAGAGAATATTCCTGTAATATTAGAAGTAAAACCACCTAGTAGAGAAACTACACTAGAAACAATATTACTTTGATTAATAAATCCTGTAATTCGTTCTACATCAGCTGCTTGTAACCATCCAGAATTTTTGTATCCAATTCACACAAAAATCCATTAAGTAATTAAAAACTTTCTCTAATTGAACAACAGTTTTCGCTAAAAGTTGGAACAATAATCCAGGAAATAGCTACCACAATCACAATAAAATGAATAATACTCTAAAATAGCAATCCCTCTTCTGAAAGACTTTGGAACTTTAATCTTTTCTAATTGTTTTTCCATATGTTTCATTGGAACATTAAAAATGAATGCCAATAATAATCCTAAAAACAATCGGAGATAGCATTCCTAAAAAGCATTCACCCTGTATATAAATGGCTAATATTTAATACGAAAAATAAACTTGCTGCTACAGCAATTAATATTAATTGTTGTTTAAAAATTTTTCTCCATTACTTGTCTCCATTTTTCTGTAATTTTTCTTGAATTTCTTCCATTAATGCTATAACCCTAAACAAATATCTTGATACGTTTTGTTCAAAATCTCCTGTATACCATGGATCCGTAATATCTCGATTACTTCCTGAAAAACTTAATAAAGAGCAATTGTTGCTGCAGTCTTTCCTTGCAACATTCGTTTAATATTCTTCATATTTTTCCGAATCCATTCCTATAATGTAATCTGCATCAGCATCTACTAAAGATAATTGTCTAGAATACATTCCATCTGTCGAAAATTCCTACTTTTGCTAATTGTTTTCTAGTACCTGAGTGAACAGGATTACCTTGTTCCCAAGAGCTTGTTGCTGCAGAATCAATGATAACTTGTTGTCCCAAACCTTTATCTTTTCACCATTTTGTCTAAACTGCAGCTTCTGCCATTGGTGAACGGCAAATATTTCCTAAACATACAAATACAACTTTCATCTGCAACTCTCCTTTTCTCTTTCTGACAGTATATCATATTTTTAGAAAAATCGTCCTTTTTCAATTCCATAACAAAAAGCACGAAAGATATTTTTCGTTATCTTTCGTACACTATATATTAATCTAACTTAAAATAAGATAAATGACATGATTAGCATAAATACTACACCAACAATCATTGGTACAGATGTTCTCTTAACAATATCTAATGGTTCTTGTTTAGTACTACCTGCAACAATCATAACAACTGCTGCAACAGGAGATACTGCACGTAATAAGTTCCTGCTAATCCCATTGGAACTGTAACAGCATATGGGCTAATATGAGCTGCCGTAGCTAAAGGAACCATTAGAGGTACCATCGCAAAGAAAAAGTGCTGTACCACTACCACTTAACAATACAATGATTGCTGTGAAAAACAACTAAAATTAATGGTAATAATATTCCTGATGCACTAGTATTTTCCATTGATTTTTGAAGTACTGAAATTATACCAATTCCTTTTTAATCCACTAACAAAAAAACAGATGCTGCAATCAATAATATTACGATTCCCATAGAATTACCCATTCCTTTAAAGAAGAAATCTACATTATCAAATGTTTCTTTAACATTTTTGTTCTTAGTAATTCACAAATAATTGCAATAACAAAGGAAATAATTGCCACAATCTCAACTGAAACTTTTAAATTTATTCCTAGTAATGAGTTAACTCCAAAAATCACTAACATAATTAAAATTGGTAATAATGGTAAACATGCATAAATAAATTTAGTAAATCCTGTAAACATTTTTAGATTCATCTACAGAAGAATCTAGAACATAATCAATTTCACTAAATTGGATTGATCATCACAATATTTTTTTGCCATAAGTAATGTGCAAGAGCCATAACTAATAGTGTTGGAACAGAAATAATTGCATGATAGTTAAAAACATATTCAGCTACAGGAATTCCTAATTCTTGAGCAATAGCAACATTATCTGATCCCTAATGGTGTTGGCATCACTGTTGCAGTTGTTGCAATAACTGCAGCTGCTGTTAATGGGCTCATTTTTGATTTTACTAATACCGGATACAAAGTAGCTAATAATATTATAGCTAAATTCGAAGCGCTTGGAATTACTAAAGATAATAGATTACCTAACAAGAATACTACCGGAACTAAGAAATAAGATGATTTTACATGCTTTTAATGGAGATGTTAAAAACATTAACTGTTACTTCATTCGCTCCTATTTTATTCATATAAGCAGTATAACCACCCAAAATCAAAATTACTAATCCCGCTCCAGAAAGAGTTGACTTAAATTGGTTTTACAACCGAAGTAAGTGGGTCAATAAATGCATTAACAGGTTCTTTAATAACTGGAATTCCTGTTAATGAAGCGATATATAAAAGTAATATACCTATCCCTAACATTGCAACCTTAATGTCTGCTTTTTTTAATAATAAATAAGTAACTAACCCCACTGAACAAATTCCTAATAAAATTGTAACAATTGTACTCATAATATTCCTCCTTATCCTACTTTACATTTTTCTACTGCTGATACAAACCACTTTCTAAATTCATCAGCATTAACATCTATTGCAACAGTAGCATTTTCTTCTTTACCCATTTTTATTTATATCAATTAAAGAAGCCCTGAGTAAATTCTCCTTTAGTTTCTATTGCAACATACTCACTAGACAATTGATATATTTCTGGAGCTAACAAATATGCAATAGCAGTACTATCATACATCTTTTAATCCTGTAGAAAAACTTCCTCCTCTATATCGTTTAAATAAGGAATAAAAACATATCCCTGTAGGATTTAAATTTTTATTTTTTTCTGAAATTTCAGGATAAATTAATGCTTCCTTACCAATTTCTAAAGGACAAATTACTTTTGATACTGGAAAATCCATAACAATTTTTGCTGATTCTGGATCAAAATGAAAAATTATATTCAGAATATACCCTGAATTTCCTCTTCCAATGGCTCCACCCATAATAACGATTTCCTTTACCTTTTTAAATCATCTGGATAGGAATTTATTAATAATGCAATATTTGTTAATGGTCCAATACAAACTAGTGTAATCTCTTTATTACTTTGAATTACTTGATGCATTGCTTCAACTGCATTTATATTCATCAATAAACTTGTATCAGGTTCTGGGAAGTCATACCCTTCCATTCCCGTCTTTCCATGTACAGATTCAACTGACATCGCTGTTTTTAACAATGGTTTTTGCACCTTTAGCTACAGGAACTTTTTGTTTAAAAAATTTTAATAATTTCAACGCATTAGTAGTTACATTTTCTAATCCAACATTTCCTGCTACCGTTGTAATTAATTGAACATCCAATTCTTTCGCATATAATGCTATTGCAATCAGCAACTGCATCATCTATCCCAGGATCTGTATCAATAATAATTTTTTTCTTGTCATTTTACATTTTCCCCTCTATTTCCTCTAATGTTGGTACATAATCATGTGCATTTTCTCTTTCACATGCTAAAGCACCAGCCACTACCGAATATTGTATAATTTTTTTCAATAGTTTTCTTCTTCTAACAATTTATATACAAACATTCCAAGAAAGGTATCTCCTGCACCAGTTGTATCTACTACATTCACTCTAATCGAAGGTAATAAATCGCTTAAATTTTCAGTTGAATAGAATGCACCTTTTTCACCTAATGTGATAACAATATTTTTCACTCCACACTCATGAAGTTTGTTAGATGCAATTCTACAATTTTCTATTTTTCGGGATACTCTCCTGTTAATAATTCTGCTTCTGATTGATTTAAAATTAAATAATCAATTTCTTTTTAATATTTCTTTTGGTATTCTTTTTAGCTGGAGCTGGATTAACTACTACTATCATATTTTTCTTTTTAGCTAATTTTTATAGCATACCAAATAGTTTCTAGCGGAATTTCAAATTGAACTAACAAAATATCATTCTTATTCCCATCAATAAATTTCTCAACATCTTGTACAGAAACATTATTATTAGCACCAGGGGCTAGCAATATTCTATTATCCATATTTTCATATATAATAATTGCTCTTCCAGTATATAGCAGTTGTATCCTTAATAATGCTATCAACATTAACTCCATTTTTCTCATTTCATTAATTGCTTCTTCACCTTGAATTTCACAACCTACTCTTCCCAAAAAAGAGTTGATGCTCCTAGTGAAGCTGCAACAATCGCTTGATTTGCTCCTTTACCGCCAAAACTAATATGATAATTTTTTTACCATGTTTTTGTTTCACCAGCTTTTTGGTATGCTATCAATACTAATCTTTTCATCAATATTAATACTACCTACAACATATATTTTATTTTTTTCAACAAACATCACCATACCACTTCCAAACGTACCATTCGGTCGTTTTATAAATCAAATCGTTCATAAAAACTCTCTGTTCCACTCGTACTCATTAAACCAATATATGCATGATCACATCCTATCTTTTTAATTTGATTTAACAAATTCATTACTAGTAATGTACCTACCCCTTATTTTGAAACTCTGGATGGACAATTATATCTTTTTAAAAAGAAAACAATTCTTCCATCTCAACAACTCTTCCTATTCCAACTAATTTATTGCTCGAATAAATTTTTATATTAATAATATCCTTTTCTAAAAGCAGACCTCACATCATTATATTCATACGGATAAAAGTTAACCAATTTATGCATCTCTAAATATTCGATTGCAGTCAAAGTATTATATATAATTTCCAACCCTATCACTCTAACTCCAACTTGCTGGTTAAACGTTTAACCTTACTTTTAAATTTATTATGCACCTTTTTGTTAGCGTTGTCAATTCAAAATAAAAATGAGTGCAAATTTATGCACTCATTTTTATAAATATGGTTTTAAATAAATTGTCTCTGTATAATCACCTTCTTCAATAGTTCTCTGTAACATTTTTACCGCTTCTTCTGCGAGTTGATTTATATTTTGATTTACAGAAAGCAATTGTACTCCAAACATCTCAGCATACTTTTAAATTATCATATCCTATTATCTGAAAATTACTTATATTTTATTAGCACTTAATATTCCATATGCCATTAAATCATTAAAACAAAAAAATTCCACTATCTTCTTTTTAAAAATATCTGTTTCCATTCCTATTTTGCATTTCCAGACTCATAATGAAAATCACCTTCAGAAATAATTAACTTTTAATTTCCTTATTTGAATCTTCCAATGCATCTTTTACTCCTTTTAAACGTTCATTAGAAATAAAAGATGTTTTTCCCAGTTACTATTGATATTTCCTTAATTCCTTTTTAACAATAAACTAGTTGCTAAGAATCCGCCTAATCTATTATCTGAAACAACTTGCCCTTTAGAAACACCTGTTACAAAACGGTCGACAAAAACTATTGAAGAATCTATTGTCATTATAAAATCTCTAAATTCTTGTAAATGTAAATAGGTTTCATTTGCTACACAAATAATAATTCCATCTACTTGTCTTTCGAGAAATTCATTAATATGATTTATATCATTCTTAAAAATATCATTACTATTAACAATTAATATTGAGTAACCTTTAATACTCATTTTCACGCTCAATAATTCTAACTAATCTTGATGGATTTTCAATATCTGGAATTAGTACTCCTATTGTTTTTTGTGAGGTGTCCTAATAAACTTCTAGCTATTTTTATTTGGTCTATAATTTAATTCTTTTGCTATACTTCTTGTTTCTTTGTTTCAGATATTCTTGAGGGTTTATCGTTTAAAATAATAGAAACCGCAGCTGGCGAAATATTTTGCAAGTTTAGCAATATCTTTTAAAAGTTACATTGGACATTTCATCCCTCCATCCCTCTATTACTTTTTATCTTATTGTAATGTTTTTCTATTTTTAACAATAATATCCTTGTCATGGAATTTAAAAATCGCCTTTTCTCAAAATGAAAAAGGCGATAAATTTTTCATTATTCTACTGTTACAGATTTTTGCTAAGTTTCTTGGTTTATCAACATCTAATCCTTTACCAAGAGATGTGTAGTAAGCAATCAATTGTGTTACAACAACACTTAAAATTGGTGCTAATTCCATTTTGTACTTTTTGGTAATACGATATCGTCTCCTTCACGTTCGCTTCCTTCCATGGCAATCACCATTGTTTTAGCTCCACGTGCTTTCACTTCTTCGATATTTCCTCTTGTATGGCTTGCAACTACTGGTTCGCTTAATAAAGCAATAACAGGTGTTCCTTCTTCGATTAAGGCAATTGTACCGTGTTTTAATTCTCCAGCAGCGAAACTTTCAGTTTGTACATATGAAATTTCTTTTTAATTTCAATGCTGCTTCCATTGCTACGATAATAATCTAAATGACGTCCAATATAAAAGGCGTTCGCTGTATCTAATAAGTTTTGATCACTAATTCTTTTACAACAGATTTTTCATCTAATACACCTTCGATAGCTGAAGCAATAACGGCTAATTCATGACTCATATCAAATGTTTGAGGACGTCCTTTTGTACGACGTAATACTTCTGCTAATACTGCCATTACTGTAATTTGTGCTGTATAAGCTTTTGTTGAAAGCAACGGCAATTTCTGGACCTGCATGAAGTAATAATGTATGGGTTGCTTCACGCGATAAAAGTTGAACCTTTAACATTTGTAATTGTTAATGAAGGATATCCTTTTTCATTTACTTTTACTAATGCTTGACGGCTATCTACTGTCTCCCCACTTTGTGTTAAGAAAATGAAGAATGGTTTTTCAGATAAAAATTGGTTGATGATATGCAAATTCACTTGCTAAAAAATACTTCAACAGGAATTCCTGCTAATTGTTCTAATAAATATTTTCCAATCCAACCAGCATGGTAACTTGTTCCCAAGCTACAACGTAAACACGATCACTTTGTCTAATTTCTTCTAATAATTCGCTAGGAACGTCTAATTCACCAGCTTCATTCGTATATTCTTTAATAATACGACGTAAAACCGCAGGTTGTTCATCCATTTCTTTTAACATATAATGAGGATAAGCACCTTTTTCAATATCATCTGCATCTAATTCTGCTTTAAATGGTGCACGTTCTACTGCTTTTCCATCAATCGTTTCAATTTCTACTTTATCTTTTGTAATGGTAATTAATTCTTCATCTTTAATTTCTAAATAAGTATCTGTTTGAGAAATAGTTGCCATCGCATCTGAACAAATAACATTGAATCCATTTCCTACTCCTACTAATAATGGACTTTTTATGTTTTTGCGGCATATAATACTCCTGGAGCTTGTTCATCTAATAAACCGAATGCAAATGATGCACGAATTTCTTTTTAAAGCACGACGGAAAGCTTCTTTACCAGATAAAGCCTTCTTTTTCTGCAAAATATTCTACTAAATTCACTGCAACTTCTGTATCTGTTTGAGATTGGAAGTTTACATGTGATAAATAAGTTTCTTTTAATTCAGAGAAGTTTTCAATTACTCCATTATGAACTAATGTAAAAACGTCCATTTTGAGAACGATGTGGGTGAGCATTATTTTCTGTTGCTGGTCCATGAGTTGCCCAACGAGTATGCCCAATCCCTGCAAAAGCTGGAACTGATTCATCAACTGCTTCACGTAAGTTTGCAATACGTCCCTACTTTTTTTACTAATTGTGTTGTACCATCAGCATCTGCAATAAATAATCCTGCTGAATCATATCCACGATATTCTAATTTTTCTAATCCATCTAAAATGACCGTTTGAATACGGTTATCTCCAATACATCCTACAATTCCACACATATATATAGTCTCCTTTACTGAAGGGGATTTCCTTCAAACAAATTTTTCTATGTTTCTGGTGCTTTGTAATTTTTGTATCCCCGCAGAGATTTTTGTATATTGCTGTAGACTGCACTGCCTTGAGTCACCCGCCGAATCGTTCGATAAACTCAATCCTCGTCACTTATCCTCTATCATGATAAGCCTGGCGCTATCCTATGTTGCTACCTTTCTTAGCAATTTATTTTCAGAAACATGATTTATCATACACGATTTTGTACTATGTTGTCAAAACTCTCGAATTTTATATTTAATTTTATATATTTTTACAAAAAGCCATAAGTCACTCATTAGTAACTCATGGCCTTAATTACTTACAAAAATAATTGGCTAATTGATAATTGTCCTTCAACCACCAATTGTCTCTTTTATATTCTTATATAACCTTTATTTACAGTATAGGAAAAATCTTACCGTTAGAACTCCGCAAGAATATTGTAATTCTCCTCTAACCAGTTTTCGTCATCAACATGTCTCTTACTTGCGAAGACTCAATCGATAATTCATAAGGAACATCAAGGTTTTTTATATTTCACTCGTAAATAATATTCTGAAATTCCTTATAACTCTTCTTAAACTTATGAATTCCACGAATTTTATTCAATGATTCACATAAAATTCATCCGCATGAATAATAATATGCCCTTTATAAACTAATAAAGCAAAATCCTTTGAAACATACTCGGCATTTTTCCACTAACAGATTCATATGACCTTGAACTTCTGGGAACAGTTCGAATAATTCTTTATAACTCTTATAGTTATGATAAATAATTTTTCCAGCTGCTACTAAAAATCCTAATCCCACAATAAGAAAAATTAAATCTTTTCCCATTTCAATCCATAAATCAAACTTATCAAATTCATCAAAATAGATGTCTGTTCTTAGCAATGAAAACTTATAGATATCACCTAAAATTGTATCATTTTCGCTTCTCTTTCTTTTTCTTCGCTAAATTACTTTGTTGAAAAACAGTTTCAAAAATCCTGCTGCATTTCTGGAGAAATCTTTACAATCTTTTCTTCCTCTTCTTCCCCTGTGTAATTTCAGGAACGACTCTTATTTTAATAACAATTAATTTATTTTCAAATGGTCTTACTTTTGACAGTTTGCTAGCTTCCTCTGCAAGCTCGTCCAATTTATGCATTTACTGATTTTAACATATGATAACCTAATTCATCTTCAATGATATAAAAAGACTTCGTGTTCATTTGGTAATTCTACTTTTTCGATATCATAAATTCGAATCTACTTGAACTTCATCTGTTTCCTTTTCATTAAAAAGGCTGATTAACATACATCTCTTCAATTGGTTCAGTATAACTACCAACATAGCATAGTAATAGAAGATATGAAAATGGTGAACAAACTAAAAGAGTAAATACAAATCTTGCCCCTTTTGTAATTCTGACTTTCATTTCTAACTCCTTTTTATTGTAAAAATTTCGTTTCATTTAGCAATATTTTACTCTAAATACTCTTAAAAATACTACTTTTTCGAACACGGCGAATTTCTCTCGCCTTTTGAATCTCTTCTCTGATTAAAATTAAGCTTTACCAGTTGAACCGAAGATATCCATAGTTTCTTTTGTTACTTTAACGATTGCATCAAAACCAGGTTTGATAACTTTACGTGGGTCATAAACATTAGCGTCTGCATTTAATTTAGCACGAACTGCTGCAGTCCATTGTTGTTGTAATTCAGTGTTAACATTGATTTTAGCATGTCCACGTTCGATTGCTTTTTTGATTTGATATTCTGGAATACCTGATCCACCGTGTAATACTAATGGAGCACCAGTAGCTTCAGAAATAGCTAACATTTCGTCAAATCCTAATACAGGTTCACCTGCATAAGTTCCGTGAACTGAACCTAAAGCAGCTGCTAAAGCATCAATTCCTGCTTCTTTAACCATGCGTTCACATTCGTGTAAGTCAGCATATTTAATTCCTCCTGTAACGCCATCTTCAGTACCTCCTACAGTACCTACTTCAGCTTCTACAGAAACACCTTTTTGGATGTGCATATGCAACAACTTCTTTAGATAACTCAATATTTTCATCAATTGGATAATGAGAGTGGTCAAACATTACTGAGCTGAAACCAGCATCAATATATTTTTTACATACATCTACAGATGAACCATGGTCTAAGTGTAATGCAACTGGAACTGTGATATCCATAGTTTCTAATAATGCATTTACCATAGCTGCAACTACTAATGGGCCACCCTATATTTACCAGCACCTAGAAACTCCCTAAGATGATGTGGTGATTTTTGCTTCTTGAGCAGCAGTTAGAACAGCTTGTGTCCATTCTAAGATTATTGATGTTGAATTGACCTACGGCATATTTACCTTCTTTAGCTTTGTCTCAACATTTCTGTCATACTTACTAAACGACTCATTTAAAATTTCCTCCTTATACCAGTTCCTAGTATTTATTTTTACGTCATTATTATACCCCCAAAATTTTATAGGGATAGCTAGCTTTTAGAACATTATTGTAAGAATAATTTCATAATCTATTTTCTCTTTTCATGAGTATTTCATTTATTATCATTTCTATAAATATAAGAGTTTTCTTAGAAATTTTTATAGAAATTTTCCCTGATTTGTTTTTATAATAGTGATAGTATAAACAATTTGGGAGGGATTGATATGAATCAACGTCAAAACAGTTCACATCATAAGCGTGCTGTTAGAGAGCTCGTTTAGCAAAAACTATTATTTGCTTTTATCACAATAGCCTCACTCGCTATTGTTATTTTCATTTAAATATTCCATCAATTATTAATAATGAAAATAAACTATTAACTAAAAATGTATCTACAAACTCAGCAAAAGTTTTTTTCAACCACTTCAGACAGTCAGAAGTACATACGGCTAGAATTACATGCAAGTGGTGATATGCTGTATCACGACGTTGTTTATGGTAGTGCTTTTGATGGTCAAAAGTATGATTTTAAGAATGATTACGAGCAAATTACTCCTCTCGTTTCCTCTGCTGATTTAGCTCTCGGAGACTTTGAAGGTACTATTAATCCTGATAGACCTTTAGCAGGTTATCTATCTTTTAACGCTCCGGAGAAGTTGTTCAAAGTATTAAAAGATGCTGGATATGATGTGTTAGATTTAGCTCATAATCATATTCTAGATACTGGGATTAGTGGATTAAAATATACTGCTACTGCTTTTAGAAATGCTGGTTTAGACATATTCGGAGTTAAAGTCAATCCAGATGAAGGAATTCTAGTCAAAGAAGTAAACGGAATTAAAGTAGCTATATTTAGGTTTCTCCTATATGGATTCAATGGAATCGAAGCAAGTATTTCTCAAGAAGACTATAACAATCATTTATACTAGATTTAAATATGGATAAAGTAAAAGAACAAATTGAAAAAGCTGAACAAATCGCAGATTTTACAATCGTGTATACGCTGCAAATGGGAGGAGAATATCAGTCTGTCTCCTACGGATGCTCAAGTCGACACTTATCATAAAAATGATTGAATGGGGCAGCAGATGTATATCTTGGAGGTCATCCTCACGTTGCTAGAACCTACTGGAAACAATTGAAAAAGATGGACATTTATTATTTACTCAATGGGGAAATTTATTATCAAATCAGCGTTTAGAAACATTAGATAATATTTGGACTGAACGTGGAGTAATTATGGACATTACTATTCAAAAAGAAGGCAGTCAAACTACCTTAACAAGTGTACAAGCTCATCCAACATGGGTTTCTAGAACTCCAATCAATCGTACCTTCTTGAGGTTACCCTGCTATGATTACCAAGTATTTTTGGCTGAAGATTATTTACCAGGCGCAAAATATGCTCACTAGTGTTGACGAAACAACTCGTCAACGAATTGAAAAAGCATATCATGAAATGTTAGATTTACTAAATATCAAATTCTAAAAAATTCCACACAAAAACGTGTAGAATTTTTTATATTCTAAAAAGCACTGTACACAAATTCTGCTACATTTGAGAAATCTGCATGAATTAGATATAAAGCCTAATACTACAAACAAAACATAAAATGCCATTGTCCATAAAAATAGCTGATGCTTTTCACTAATCTTTTCTGATAGAATTTATACATTTCTTCAGCAACTTCCAGGCCATCCTTTTCCATCCTGGATGAACCGTATCATACATATAATAAGGTTCATATTCTTTTGATGTTAAATTCATAAGTTTATAACCAAATGAATTTGTAATTTCTATTAATTTTTCAGAGTAAATTGCTCGTTGTTCTGGACCAATACCAATATAATCAAACCATTTACCATTCACAGGAAACTTACAACCTCAACATCAATTCCCATTTCTTTTAATCATTTTGTAAAATCAATTCATAATCTTCATATTCTTTTTGATTTATCATATTTATAATTTGAAAGCATAACCTTTTTAACTTTTGAAAGATCTGAACCAATCATTGAATCAAAATAACCTTTTCAATCCCAAAATTCATTATCGTTTGTTAAAGTTTTTGCATCATCTAAATATTTAGTTTTCAACTCTTCCCAATCATAATTTGAGATAATTGAACCGCTCAGAAGGAATTGGTGTAAGATTTGCAGTAAAAGTAAAACTTAATTTTTATTATTTAACGCAAATTTTTTTAACATCAAACCAATTCAACCAGTCATCTATTATACGTACCCTTTATTGTCTAACAAACGACGTTTATATCTTTGAAACATATCATAATGATACTTACTTCCTTTAGATAATTCTAGTACTCTATTCATAAATTTCTCTTTTTGTTTCATAGCTAATTTTAGGATTCTTCAATGTATAATAAACATGCTCATTTTGAAACACGACTTAAAAAAACGCTTCAGGCGGCATTGCATTTTGATCGAAACCATAAAAGATTCGCTTAATATAAATTTTTCTTTGGAAATTCATCTCCCAGCAGATCCTAATATTGAAGCATGAATAATATTTTTGAAAATTTCCCACCACCAATGAGGCATCAAATGAAAATCATCGTAATTAAATAGTTGTTTAAAATGAAATGGCTGATTACTAGCTTTTGCCAATTCAGATGAGCCTAAAACCACTAAAGTTTTGTCGTCAATATTATCTCTTTAATATATCTCGTCCTTTATATTTTTGTATACTCAAAATTATATCGAACACTATTATCACTCACATGATAGTAATCTACTAACTTTTGATTCAGTACATGAACATATAAAACAAGAGTGAGTATCGAAAGTATCAAAGGCTATTCCTAGGGCCTTTATTTTCTTCATTATTGTTTCACCCTAGATTTCGATATATTGAATAATTTTTATTTGGAGTATCAATCTCTTCATAAGTGACTTCAGTTGGAGCCACTTCAATCCCAAATTCTTCCATTCGAACTAATAATTCAACAAAAGCTAATGAATCCATTAACCCTTCTTCTTTTTAAATTAATGTCGTTCTTCATAAATGACATCATCTTCGCTAAATTTCTTCAATAATTGCTAAAACTTTTTCTTCTAACATGATGTTCACCTCTTATTTATTTCGTTAATAATTTTATAATAAATTCATATGGTTTCCCAGAGAAAATGAGTAAACCAATCATTACTAAATGCATGGTTACAAACCAACTTACAAACTTATAAGCTGTTTTCTGTTTATATTTCTTATAAAATTTAGATTTCTTTTGATACCATTCAAATGCTGCCATTAAAAACTCCATGATAAATTCCATAAATAATATAGCTCCATGAAAGTCCATGCCAAAATCCATAAAATGTCATATTCAGCATATACGCTACCATTGCTGTTGTTAAACGAGTTTTGAACCATTTATATCTCATTGACTTCATTACAATTCTTGAGAAAGATAAAATCTCTCAACCATGTAGATAATGAAATATGCCAACGATTCCAGAAATCTTTAATATCGATACTTAAAAATGGTTTATTAAAGTTCATAGGGTTTGAATCCCCATAATATTACTCCACCGACCGCCATCAAACTATATCCTGCAAAATCAAAGAATAAATAAAATGTATACAAATACATATAGAAATAGTTGTAAATAAAGTCCTCTATGTGGAATATGATTCATGGCTAAATACAATAATCCAGATAAAAACTACTTTATAAACTAAAGCCTAATAGTAGTCTAAATAATCCAGTTCCTAATAATTCAATATATTCTTCTTTTGGAATAATTTGATGAATATCTTCCATAAATCTTTTACTTCTATCAATCGGTCCCGAACTAATTGTTGGGAAGAATAATAAAAATTGAAGATAATCAATCAAACCTATTGGTTCTTTTATAATTCCATCATATGTTTCAAAATATAATTTGTAATACTTTGAAAGTCATATAAGAAATACCTAAAAAGCCTAAAATGGATACTTTCCAAATAACCACTGTTTTTGCTGCAATCAATAATAAACTCGCAAAATATAATAGGATATTTCGTAGATTTCTTATCTCTAAAATGAAAGCCTAATCGAACTAATAAATAAGTTTCTACAATGAAGATGACTAAGTTTATAAAATGGTTTGGTTGCTCTTTAAATACTGCTATCGCAATTCCAATTGATAAAACAAAAGTAATCCAATAAACTGATTTTTCAAACAATCGCAATAGAATTACTGGAATCAGTGCAAAAAACAATGTTCCAAAGAAATCTAAGCCTTCAAAAATACTCCATTCTATAACTCCTTTAATTTTTCTTATCAATCTTACCATTATTATTTAATGGCATTTCATCTAAAAAGACGATTTTTTTAGGAATCATATATTCTGGAACATATTGCGCTAAATCTTTTTTTAATCAATTTACCCTGTTGCAAATCGGCTTTCAACTTCTTCTGTATAAACAACATAAGAAATGATAGATTTAATTTTTCCCATCTTCTGCATAAAGATGGAACCGTTGCAACCTGGCGAATTTTTGTGAATTTTTCAATAAATTATTATCAATATCCTCTAATTCAATACGATGTCCATGTAATTTTGATTTGGAAGTCAATGCGTCCTTCGCAGAATAATAATTCTCCTTCAAAATGACCCTAAGTCTCCCGTTTTATAGCTACGTTCTCCAACTTCAGGGATAATAAAAACTTTTTCTGCGTCATTTCTGGATTTTTGATAGTATCCATTCGCTACTGTATCCCCTTGGATAATAATTTCTCCACTCTGTTCTCCATCAATCGTAACGGTTGTTCCTGGTTTAATCACACCCACTGGTAAATTATTTGGATATTGTTCCAAAATTTCTCTTGTAATGGATACCCATGTAATCATTACAGTAGATTCTGTTGGACCATAAGTATTCACTACTTCTGCATTTGGGAAACGATCTAATAATTTTTGCACAGTTGTTGCGAATAATTTTTCTCCACAGAAAACAAATTGATTCACTTGTGGTAATAATTCTTGATTAAAGCTTGGGATCAACTAAACACATCTCTGCAAATGACGGTGTTGAAATCAAATAGTCGCATTTGATTCTTTTTAATGTGTTAAAATAGCACCTTAAAAAATCTTGTAAATGCTGTTTATCAATTTGTACTAATGGTGCATTCATCATATAATGCAGGCCATAATGACATCACTGATAGAGTCAATGAAAATGGCGGATGCCCTAAAAATACTTGTGGACCTTTATTTGTATAGTAACCTGTATACCATTTTAAGAAATGATTTAGATTGTCATATGTAATCGAAAACCCCTTTTTGGTTTACCTGTACTTCCTGAAGTGAAAATAATATAAAAATATCTTCATCTTTCACATAATATTTAGGGATCGATACTTTCAGATGTCGTGTGAAGAATTTCTTTAGTAGCTGAAACATCTAATAATGGAGTTTCTAACTCAATTTCTTCACTTGATTAATACAACTGGAGATTGTACCGTTGCAATAATATCTTGCACTCGATCGATGGGTGTATTCACATCCACTGGACAAAATGCACGTCCTGATTTAACACAGAGCTAAGAAATAAACAAGCATCATTGGATGCTTATAATCCATAAACAACGATTGGTTGACGATTATCTTGCAATCTTTCCTGTAAATAATAGGCTAGTTTATCAGAGTATTCCCAATATTCCTTTGGAGATAATTCTCTTCTAAAAACAAATCATGACGATAGGTTTTTCAGTTTTTCCCCTTAAAAACTTGATAGTCGATCTAGTAACTTTTTCAAACACCTTATTCATTTCCTTCTTTATCATCTAATCGTCTAACAGCCAATGCCTAGACTGTCACATAGTAGAAGTATACCATATTATAGATTTTCTGAAAATCTTAATCGTTAAAATTACAAGATTTTTATAAGGAAAAACTCTAATTTTCTTCACATATTAAATTTTTCTTCATGAAAGTTCTCATCTTCTTTTTAAACAAATAAAAGGTTGGACATAAATTCCAACCTTGCATCTGTTATAGAACTAATAATCCTGATCAAATAATTCCATTATCTCCTTTAATCGTAAAACAACCATTCGTTTCAAGACATGTTTTTGTTCATCATGTAAACGAGTTCCTAAGATTTCTTTTTACTAATTCGATATAGTCCGGATTATAATTAGATACACTTCCTCCAAAAACAATAACATGTGGATCTAATAAGCAAATCATCGCATGCAAACTACTTGCAATTCCACTTGCAGCCTGACGAATAATATCAGTTGCAACGGTATCGCCTTGACGCCATCTTTCGAATACATCTTTAGTTATCACGAATCATCTTGATATAATTCTTGAGCTTTCTTTTGAATCCCTACCCCTGAACAAGCTTCTTCTAAACTCACCCATTGACCAAAAAAATGAACTGGAATAAATCCAATTTCACCTGAGAATCCTGCTCCTCGAAGAATTTCATTATGAACAATATTCGTTGCTGCGGCAATTCCTGTTGATAAAGTGACGTACGCAAACATTTCTTTTTCTGTTAAATTCTGAAGACGATATTCTGATAGCAGCTACTTTTACATCATTATCAATTTTTACTGGAATATTTCCATAAACTTCTTGTAATCTTTTAACAATTGGGAAAATTTGGCCATGGAATATTGTTTTTGGAAAACTGCTACTCCATTCTCTACATCTACTTTCCCTGGCAAACCCAATTCCAATACCTTGCATCTCTTGAATTGAAAATGGATGTTCATTTAACTCTTCATTTATTAATCGAACAACTTGTTTAAATAATGTTTCAGCACTTTCGACTTCACTAGGGTGCTTGCCTGCGACTAACAATTTCTCCCTTTTCATTAATAATAGCAACCATCTACTTTTGTTCCCCAATATCAACACCAATCGATTGTTTCATTAAAAAACATCTCCCTTTATTTAATCGTTTTTCATCGTTATTGTAGCCTGGTTTGAAGTTTTTGCAATGTAAAATTTTTTTAAATAAAAAGAAAAGACCTTCTATAATAGGAATATTATAAAAACAGTCCTTATATAGAAAAGTCAAAAATTTAATCATTATTTTGAGATTTAATTTCTGTGATTAAGTCATTTAAATCATCTTCACTAAATTGATATTTTTCACCGCAGAAATGACAAACAATTTCTGCTCCATGATCTTCATCGATTAAATGTTGTCAAATCCTCTACCCCAATTGATAATAATCCGGCACTAAATCTTTCTCTAGTACAAGGGACAATGAAATTCAACTGGTAATTCTTCCAATACTTTAATATTTTTCTTTCCCTAATAAACGGTTTAATAAATCAATTGGTTCTTCTTGTTGATCGATCAATTTTTGAAACAAGAGGCATTTCACTAATACGTCGTTCAATTTCTACAATCGTTTCTTCACTAGCTCCAGGAAGTAATTGAATCATAAATCCACCTGCAGCACGAACAGATTCATCTGGATTTACTAAAACAGAAACACCAACTGCCCATTAATTTGCTCTGAAACAGCTAAATAATAAGTGAAAGTCCATTCCCTAATTCACCATCAACAATTGGATTTGTCCAGAAAAAGGTTCCTTCATTTGTAAATCCTTTATAACGATAATCGTCCCGTTTGTCCCCACAACGCCACGCACATCTAGTTTCCCTTTTTCATTTAAAGGCAAGCTTACATGTGGATTGGAGATATAACCTCTCATTTGACCTAAAGCCATTCGCTTCTGCCACGATTTTTCCACCTGGGCCATCTCCATTGACTTGAACCGTAATTTTTCTTTTCCTTTTAAACTAGTCGCTAATAATTGGGTTCCAATCATCGTACGACCTAATGCTGCTGAGCTGCACTCCAAAGTATCATGACGTTTTTGTGCGCGACGATACTGCTTCTGTAGCTACATCGCTAACCTGCTTTAACTTCGTCATTAAAAGCTAATACTTTTAATAAATGATCTTTCATTCTTCATTCCTTCTTTCCTTCATAAAGAAAAGTGGGAAAGAAAAGCTTTGACTTTCCTTCTCACTTTCTTGTCATTATTCTAAATCATCTTTTGAATCAGATTCTTCTTCAAATTCTTCTGAGATCCTCTTGCTTAGATGCTTCACGTTTTTGCTAAAGCTGCTTCTTCAAAACTTGCTGCTTCTACTTCACTTGGATACTCTTCTTCCAACATCTTCTGTTGGCATTTTCTCCAGTTTCAAATAATGCTTTAATTGTACGTTCATCAAGAGTTTCTAATTCTAGTAATTTTTCAGCAATTAGCGTTAATTGATCTTTATGTTCTTCTAAAATTTGTAACGCTTGTGCATAAGCTTCTTTCATAATAGAGCGAACGGCATTATCAATTTCAAAAAGCAACTTGGTCGAATAAGCTTTTCGTTTGTCCATAGTCACGTCCAATAAAGACTTGATGATTTCCTTCATATTGAACAGTTCCTAATTCATCATACATTCCGTATTCTGTAATCATACTACAACAATTCCAGTTGCTTGTTCAAAGTCGTTACTTGCCCCAGTTGTTTTCTCGTTAAAGATAAACTCTTCAGCAGCACGTCCACCAAGTAATCCAACGACTTGTTCGAATAATTCTTTTTAGTCATTAGAAACGATCTTCTTTTTGGAAGCATAATCGCATATCCACCTGCACGTCCACGAGGAACAATTGTTACTTTATGAACGACACGTGCATCACTTAATACCATCCCAACGATTGTATGTCCTAGCTTCGTGGAAAGCAACCATTTTACGTTCTTTTTCACTAATTGCACGATCTTTTTCGCTGGACCCTGCAATCACACGGTCATGTGCTTCATCAACATCTAATTTATCAATGGCTTTTTATCTCTTCTTGCAGCTACTAACGCAGCTTCATTTAATAAGTTTTTCTAATTCAGCACCAGAGAAACCTGGAGTTTGTTGAGCAATAACTTTTAAGTCTACCTCTTTTGCTAGTTTTGTTTCTAGCATGAACTTTCAGAATGAGCTACGCCCTTTAACATCTGGACGACCTACTAAAATTTGACGGTCAAAACGTCCCGGACGTAATAAAGCTGGGTCTAATACATCAGAACGGTTTGTTTGCAGCAATCACGATAACGCCTTCTGTTCCTTCGAAAACCATCCATTTCAACTAATAATTGGTTCAAGTTTGTTCACGTTCATCGTGACCCCCACCCATACCTGTACCACGTTGACGACCTAACAGCATCAATTTCATCAATAAAGATAATAGCTGGAGCATTTTTCTTCGCATTTTCAAATAAATCACGAACACGACTTGCCCTACCCCAACGAACATCTCAACAAATTCAGAACCTGAAATTGAAGAATGGAACATTTGCTTCACCAGCAACAGCTTTCCGTCTAGTAAAGTTTTTACCTGTCCCTGGAGGGCCTTCTAATAAGACACCTGCTGGAATACGAGCTCAAGAGCTGTAAATTTACGAGGATCTTTTAAAGAATTCGACTACTTCTACTAATTCTTGTTTTTCTTCTTCCGCCCCTGCTACATCAGAGAAACGAACTTTTTACTTTTTGTTTGTTTTTGATCGGTCGCTTTTGATGAGACCAAAAATTCATCACGCCACGTGAGCCACCTTGTCCCATTTCTGACTTGATAATAAGTTAAACATTAAAGAAATCCAAAAATTCCTAATGGCACAACTAATTGTAGAAAAAGTGATAACCAAATTCCTGATTGACTTTCAGGAAGAGTAGTAATTTGAGTCCCGCTTGTTGTGCAGCATTATTAATTTCTGTTACAGTTCCATCATTTGGTAAAACTGTTGTTTTAAAATTCGATAGTTTTAGATGATCTCTTATCAAAGATTGCTAATCCTTTAGAAGATGTATTTGTATTTTCTTTTGCTTCTTTATATTCTCCAGTAATCGTATATACAGGTTTGCATATTGCATTTTTATTTCTTTAATGTCACCTTTTTTAATTCTTGAACGAATTGTGTATAACTACTTCTGTCGTTTGTCCATTAGAACCTTGATTAAACCAAGAAACTAAATCAATAATTGCCACAAAAATCAAAATATACATTAGTCCATTACGAAATATTTGACGATTATTAGTTTGTATTCATTTTGCCTCCCTGCAATTCATAAATGGTTGTATAAAACAGTGTATCACACTAAAGGGCTTTTGACCATTTTTGATAATTAACTTAACTAAATCTTATGATTCATATACTTCAGGTTTTAATACTCCAATGTATGGTAAGTTTCTTAATCCTTGTTTGTAATCTAAGCCATAGCCTACTACAAATTTATTTGGAACTTCTACTCCAACATAGTCTGCATCAATTGCGATGACACGACGTTCTTGTTTATCTAATAATGTTACGATTTTAACGCTTGCTGCTTGACGATGTTTTAATAATTCAACAATATGAGCTAAAGTACGAGCCTGTATCAATAATATCTTCCACAATTAATACGTGACGGTCTTTTACACTTTGATCTAAGTCTTTCAAAATACGAACTTCACCACTTGATTCAAATGCATCACCATAACTAGATACATCCATAAAATCCACTTCTAAGTCACAATCCATCGCACGAACAAGGTCTGCCATAAAGAAAATAGCTCCCTTTAAAATACAAATCACTAATGGATTTTTATCTTTATACTCTGCAGTTAAATGTCTTTCCCTAATTTTTCAATTGTTTCTTCTAATTCTTTCTTGCTGACAACTACTTCTGCAATATAATTATCTAACATGATAGCACCTCTTCTTTTTTCTATAGACTATTCTTATTCTATCAGTTTCTTTCCTTTTTGGACAATGATTGTGTTTTACGAAATCCTAATATTGCGATGATTTCTTTTTGAAGAATTTTTCTACAATCCACAATTTTCTCTTTCTTCTTTAGGAATTTTTCTGATTAATACACCATCTTCTAATACTTTGATGTTGATTCTCATTTTAAAACGAAAGAATTGATCGTTTGGTTTCTTCTACAAATGGTTAATGGAAAATCTTCTAAGAAATAAACATTTCCCATCCTTGTTGATCTGTAAATGATAGGCTTTCGTTTTCTGATAATATAATATTTGCTGTTTGAACTTCCTCTACTCTTATTTCTTGATAAGGAATATCTTTTTCAGTTCTTTTATAATCGATAATTGATGATATCTTTTTGGAACTCCATCCTTTTGGTAAATTTCAAACTCAGTTTTGAGATGTGTCAGATATAACTGCCTCTTGAATATCTGACACATGTTTAGCGCTCAATAAACCTCCAAGTTTTTTTAGATAATTTCAACTAAAATAACCTTTTTGCAATGCTATTGGTTGCTTCATATAACTTTCCTATTCCAAGACCACCCATTTGATAATTCTACTAGCTCTTGTTCCATCCAATGATCAAGCAAGAGTCAAAAATTTAATTCTTGTTGTTCTTGTAACGTTTGTATAAATACTTGAATTTTTGATTAAATTTAGGATTTTTCCTGTTTTAAAAGTGGAATGATTTCCTGTCTAAATCGGTTTCTCGTATATTCTAAATTTTGGTTCGTTGCATCTTCTTTAAAAAGGTATTTGATGAATCGAGCATAGTCATATAAACTCTTCTTTATCAACCGTTAAAAAGGCCGAATGAGATAGCCTTCACTGAAAGGACGAATGGGTTTCATTCCAGCAATCCCTTCAATTGTACTTCCTCTTGTTAATTTCATTAACACCGTTTCTGCTTGATCGTCTGCATGATGAGCTACTACAACATAGCGAGGCATTATCATAGACTCTTTTTCAGTTTTTGATATCGAAACTTTCTTGCTTTTTCTTCAACCCTGCTTTCTGTCTGATTCCTTTGTTCCCAATGATAAACTTCTAGAAATATTTCTTTTCACTACAAAAATTTCTGACCATCTCTTCTTCTTCATCTGATTCTTTTCGAAGATGATGATGAATATGAACAACCGAAAAACTGAGTGTTTGTAATGAGAGTTTAAAAACTCTCTAATAACACCATTGAATCTACTCACCTGAAACAGCTAATACAAAAGATTCCTGTTGCCAATTAGGAACAAATTTCGTTAAAATGTTTCCACTTCCTTCATTCAAACACCTCCATCTTATTACGACTGACAATGACAAAAATGAGACTGGATATTTCCAGCCTCATTTTGAATACTCTATTATGAACGACGTCCGCCACGTCCGCCACGTTTACCTTCTGTATTACGTTTTTAATGATGTTAAACGATCTTCAGAATCTTTTAAGAAGGAACTCATCATTGCATCAAAATCATTCACTTTTGCTTGTGATGGAGATTTTTTCTCAAATGATGGCGCTGATTTAGCTGCGTAAGGTTTCTTAAATCCTTGACCTTCTTGATTACGTGGAGCTGATTTTTGGAATTTTGGTTTTTCTTCAACATTTTTCTTCAGAAAGAATTAGCACTTGCACGACGAATCGATAAACTTACTTTTCAGTCTCCAGAAATTTCCATTACTTTTACTTGTACTTCGTCTCCAACTGTTAAGACATCTTGAATATCTTTTAATATAAAGAATTAGATACTTCACTAATGTGAACTAAACCAGTTTTACGGTTACCTAAATCCACAAAAAGCCCCAAAATTTGTAATACCAGTTATTTTACCAGGTAAAATATTTCCTACCTCAATTGACATATAAAAAGCGTTCCTCCTTCAAATTTTCCCCTTTTTATACACGCTTGACTGAGTATAAAAAGATTATTTCAATACTTCATAACTCTATACAAAAATTAATGACGAGATTGATTTTCTTTTGCTTGTTGAATTTTATTTTGTGCAGCATCATCAGGTGTATTGAAAAATAATTTCCCCTGATTTACTCAAGTAATATTCACTACGTGCAAGTTTTGCTACATAATCATCTTGTTGTAACAATTCAACTTGTTGAACTAAAGATTTTTGTTCTTGCTTTTACTTTTTGGCTTCTTCTTTCTTCGCTTCTACAATTTGTGCTTCAATCTTACCTAGCTTGGTTAATTTGTCCAACAATTTGTAGTATTAACGATCCAACAATTGCTATTACTACAGCCATCAGTAAGGAATGCCACACAGCTACTCTTTTTCCAAACAGCTACTTTAGGAAATGAACATGATTATGCAATTTTTCTGATTCAAACGCAATTATTTTGCTGTTTTTCTTCTTGCTGTTTATTCACTACACTGACTCCTTTAAAGATTATATGACGAGTATAACAAGAATATGATATCTCGTCTATGCTTTTCAGGAAAATTTTATAGAAAAACTCTTTCTTAGCTAGCATTTTCTAGCTAAGAAAGAGTTTACTACTTCAGAAAAAGTCTTATTCGTTAATATTCTTCTGTCTTGAATTTTATTTTCTTCACTTCTAAATCAGAATGTTGTTCTTCCATATACTCTTGAATTTTCTCAATCACGATTTCTTCATCATGTTCTACTCGTAAAAATTAATTCATATTGACCATCTTCCAATTCCTTTGCTTCAACTTGAATTGATTGATAATCCTCTAAATGACAAAAATCATAAATTTTCTGCATAATCGTGACATCTGGAACTAAAGCAATGAATACTCACTTGACGGTTTTGTGCTTTCAACGGAGATTCATGCGTCAATAATTGAATAATGACAACAACTGCTGCACAAAACAACTCCAAAATCCACATTCCTCCACCAATCGCTAAAACCAATCCCTGCTGTTGCTCAAATCCCTGAAGCTGTGGTAATCCCGCTGATTTTCTTATCTCTCATAAAGATAATACCACCACCGATAAAACTGATCCACTAACTACTTGAGCCGCCACACGTGCTGTATCATAGTCAGGTGTATCTAAAAATGCTTCTTTGGAAATTAACATCATTAACGCTGAAGTTAACGCTACAATCACGTGAGTTTTTAATTCCTGCTTGTTTATTTCTAGATTTTCGTTCATGTCCAATGGCCCATCCACATAAGCAAGCTAAAAATAATGGCTATTAAATGTCTAACTTCTAATATTGCATCAAAATTTCTACTTAAAATTGTTTCTACCATACTTGCTCCTTCCATGATCATTGAATTTTTGTGTACTGTTATCAAAAATGATAACGTGCCCATTATTCTATGCTTTTTCTTCCATAATTGTCAAGAAATCTTATCTTTCAATTTGGGTTTCAAATTGGGCATCATGAATTGGAGTAAATAGGGTTATCATTCCTTAGAGATACTCATGATTGAACCTTTCATATTCTCCACCATAAAGATATCATAAAAACATCTTCAGTATGCTTCCTAATACAACTCAAAAATTCTAAAAGCTACCCATAACATTTGAAGATTCATCATTCCAAGAAACGCACTTCTAACTACCTCCCCAATTTTAAGTGCACTCGCATGATCCATCACCTCTATTCCAAATGAGAAATGATCATAAAAAGTATGGATCATCATAATGATTTGAAGATTAATAAAGATGGAATCTATCTTCCATTCTTTATTCTGATGAATTTTTTTCTAGTAGTCAACCATAATATAATCATTAACAGAACTGTACACACAATCGTTAAGTCCACAATCACACCAAAAGGGAATAAATCAAAAATTTAGAATAGTACCCTTTATAATCATTGAACCAAACACAGCCGTTATTAATATTAGTTCTAGCACTATAATTCCTTTTTCATGTTTAAAAGGTAGTTTCATCATACTAAACAATGCCAATAGGGAAAAGCAAAGCAACTGACTCCCATTGCTCTCCACGATTCATGCGTCACTTCAAAAATTCCTTTTGTACTAAAGTACAAGCCAAATAAACAAGTGGCAACAGAAGTAACCATTGCAACAATCATATAGATTTTACTCACTTTTATTCATCTTTTCTCATCCTTTTCTTAGATAAAAATATAAAAATCGTTATTTTTCTTCACATATAGTATAATGAAAAACATTTCTCTTTCTCAATATTTCTTCATTCTATTATTGTTTAAATTTTTATAAAAATAAGAGAGGTTGACGAATCAACTCTCTCTTCTCCACTTTTAAAAACTCTTCTGTTTTCACTACTTGTTTTTCTTCTAAAAATTGTAAACATTTCTTTTGCATCTTCTTTTCTTGTTGAATCTAAAAATTGCATCCACTCGAACAGTTACAGTTTTATTTCCAAATTGAATAGTAATAATATCTCCTACTTTTACTTCTGTTGAAGATTTTGCCACTTTATCTTGTACTGTAATTCTTCCTTTATCAGCTACCTCTTTTGCGACACTTCTTCTTTTTAATTAATCGAGACACTTTTAAATATTTATCTAATCTCATCCTTTTCTCCTCTTTTTCTTCCATTTTCTTGTAAATCTTAATAATGATTTTCCTTTTTGGAATCATCAACCATTCACGAATGGTAAACAACTTTATCTGAATTGCTCCAATTATAAATATAATCATCCCAACACTTACTAATAATAGAGAAATCAATGTATCCTTTTGTTCGAGAATCTCCGGCTGGAAAATAGCGTTCAAATAGGCTATTCAGAATTCCTACAGCAATTGCCATTCCTATTGTTACGATCCCTAAATTTTATTATCGTTGACTGTTGATGATTCGAAGAAGACTTACCCTCTCCACTCAAAATCCACATCATTCCTAGCATTACGAATAAGCCTAAAATCGTCGCAAAACTAGCACCTAATGTTTGAAATATTGGAATGAACCATAGATTGGCGACTCCTTTAGCAATCAGTCCAACAAATAAGGCTATAAGCGTAATCGAATATTTTCCAGTACTTTGTAATAATCCATGATAAGACATCATCATAGACGCTAACACAATACTGATAATATAAACACTAAGCACATCGTTACCTTGAATATCCCCAAAAAGCATATGATTGACTCTTGGTAAAACAACAAGTAATCCTACTGTTGCCACAACTGAAAATACCATTGTCATTTTTAATAGAGACTGTTTCAATTGTTCAAATTCTTCTAAATGTTGCTTTAGTATAACTACGACTAAGTAATGGTAAGTAACTTGAAGAAAATCCCACTCCTACAACCATTCCCTAATTGCACCAGTGGTTTGTCCTCTATCAAAAATTCCTTTTAAATCTTTAGCGACTTCTTGATGGATTCCCTGTTCTACTAGACCTTTAAATAGGGTAAATGAATCTATTAACTGGAACAATACTAATATCGAACTTAATAAACATAAAGTTCCACCTTCAATCACTAATCTCTTTAGCAATACTCCCCATTGAATCTTATGAGGTTCAATCACTCGACTACCATTCCAAATTTTCAAAAGAGTCAGATTTTTAAAATAGAATAAAACCAAAGTTGCCATTACTGCCGCAATCACTGCACTTGACATTGCCCAAGTTCCAACTGCATATAAATCATTCGTGAGACTTCCATAAAAACTTGCAGCTAATAAAATAACACTCACTCGAACAACTTGTTCCATTACTTGAGAAACAGCTGTCGGAACCATTCGATTTGTTCCTTGAAAATATCCTCTTGCAATCACAAGAAAAGGCATCATTAAAAAAACATCCAAGAAACGCTTTGAATAACAGGAGATAATAAAGAATCTCCCATCCATAAAGCAATGATTTCTGACTGTGTATATAGAAGTAAAAAGACTCAATCCCTAATCCACTTAAAATCCAAAATAATCGTTTTAAGAGGGAGATAATTCATAATCCGAACGATACTGAGCAACTAACGCTGAAACAAATACCGGAAAAACCAGAAAGAGCAAAAGTCATTCCAATTCCATACAATGGGATATACTTGCTGATAAACGTAAAAACCAGTATTCCCAACCATATTTTGAAAGGAACTCGATAAACGGCACTTAATATTTTTCGCGATGAAGGCTGCTAATGACAATATCAATGCTCCTTGCATCATCTGTCTATTCGATTTGTCCATTGGATCACCTCTCTGTTTTTTATTCATTTTCCTCTTTTTGATTTTGCTACAACTTCACAACACTTTTTCTAAGAAAAAGTTTTTATTTGCTCTAACCATAAATCAGTTGGTTGATTTGTTACATTGAGCAATACTTGTAAAGTCGTCCCTTTTTTAGTGACTTGAGCAGGTAATTTTCACTGCCCCAAGGGCTTCAAAATAGCAACTCCTTCTAATCGTTGAGCTATCGGTTGAGCAATGGATACAATGATTGAATTTTTGTTTTTCTTAATCGAAGTAATCGATAATTGCTCTGCAAAATATTTTAACATTCCGACTTCTAATAAATAGCTAACTTCATCTGGAAACTCTCCAAAGCGATCAATAAAATCATCTAATAATTCATGATATGTTTCCATACTATCAATTGATCGAATACGTTTATACATTTCAATTTTTTGACGTTCATCTTGAATATAAGTAGCTGGAATATAAGCATCTACTTGTAAATCAATTTCAACAGAATCTTCCATTGTTGGAACAGCTTTTCCTTGTTTTTTTCAATACTGCCTCACTTAACATTTGAGAATATAAATCAAATCCAACAGAATCAATAAAGCCATGCTGTTGTTTTCCTAATAAATTTCCTGCACCACGAATCGATAAATCTCTCATCGCAATTTTAAACCCAGAACCTAATTCTGTAAAAATCACGCATCGCTTGTAGACGTTTTTCTCCAACTTCCGTTAAAGTTTTTATCTGGTTGATACATTAAATACGCATACGCTATACGGTTTGAACGTCCTACCCTTCCTCGTAATTGATATAACTGAGACAATCCCATATGATCCGCATTTTCAATGAATAAAGGTATTTACATTCGGGATATCTACCCCTGTTTCAATAATCGTCGTTGTCACTAAAAACATCATATTCTCCTTCAATAAATTGATATAAAAATATTTTTCTAACGTTGTTTCACTCATTTGTCCATGAATGACTCCAACTCTTGCTTCAGGAACTAATTGACGTAATTCATCTGCTTTCTTCTCAATGGTTTCAACACGATTATATAAATAGAAGACTTGTCCTCCACGAGCTAATTCCCGTTCAATTCCATCTTTAATCGTAATCCCTTGTTGTTCCATCACAAAAAGTTTGGACAGGATAACGGTTTGAAGGTGGTGTTTCAATCACGGATAAATCACGTACTCCTAGCATCGACATATGCAAGGTTCTAGGAATTGGAGTTGCTGTTAGTGTTAAAACATCGACTTGAGATTTCAATTGTTTCAATCGTTCTTTATGTTTTGACCCCAAATCGTTGTTCTTCATCGACTACTAATAAACCTAAATCTAGGAAATTCACATCTTTTGATAAAACACGATGCGTTCCAATCACGACATCTACTTGCCCCTTTTGCAATCCTTCAATCGTTTCTTGTTGTTCTTTCTTTGTTCTAAATCGACTTAACAATCCCTATTTTTGAACGGATAATCTGCAAATCTTTGAACAAAATTTTCATAATGTTGTTCTGCTAAAAATCGTTGTCGGTACTAATACTGCGGCTTGTTTTCCGTCCATCAAAGCTTTGAAAACTGCACGCATTGCTACTTCCGTTTTCCCATAACCAACGTCTCCAACAAGTAAACGATCCATTGGTTTATCTTTTTGCATATCTGCTTTGATTTCCTCAATACTTCTTAATTGGTCTTGAGTTTCTGAATAAGGGAAGGCATCTTCAAATTCTTTTTGCTCTACGGTATCCTTGCTAAAGGCATATCCTTTTTCCGCATCACGCTTTTGCATATAATTCGATTAATTCATCCGCAATATCTTCTATTTTAGTTTCAACTTTGCGCTTTGTTTTAGCCCATTCGCTGCTTCCTAATTTATTTAATTTAGGGACTTTTGCATCCGAAGAAACATATTTTTGAACTAATTTAATTTGATGAACAGGAACAAATAAATGACCGCCATCTTGATAATGAATTGACATGTAATCTTGGTGGACACCATTAATTTCTAGTGTTTCCATCCCTTGATACACACCGACCCCATGATTGACATGAACAACATAATCTCCAACTGCTAATTCTGTATAACTCTTCAATCTTTCCGCATTGGAAATTTTTGAGTTCTTGGAGCACGTTTGGTTAATTTATTAAACAGCTCCTTTTTCTGTAACAATCACAAATTTATCTTGTGGTAATTCAAATCCATGACTGAAGGAACCTACCATAATTTGAAGAATTCCTTCTTGTACTTCTTTTGTAATAATCGCTGGAATATCAAAATCATGGAAAGTTTGTTCTACTTTTGAAGCTCTCGTTAAATGATCCACCACTACAATAACCGTAGCCTTTTGTTTTGCCCAACGATCCGCTTCTACTTTTACCATTGGCATTTTGCGAGAAAGAAATTGTGTCATCGAACGTTCTTGAATATTATGAATGGCTTCAAATGTTAATCGACCCAAACCTTTTTGGAATAATGAAAAAAATAGGTTCTTGGTAGCATCGAGATCTTTTAATACTTTTCTTCCCTTCAAAAATCATATCAATCGAACTAGCAATCATTCCCTAATTCTAATTGATGAATTTTCCATAATCCTGCTTCTTCATGAAGTGAACGTTGTTTTTTCTTGAATACGAGCATAATCATCAATTAATAAATACCCTTTTTAGACACATAATCTAAAATAGTCGTTTTCTCTTTATAAAATAGTTCAAGCCAATAAGAAATTTTTAGGGAGGAATCTCTCCTTCTTCTAATTGTTTCAACAAGTGATTCATTTGATTCGTTAATAATTGAGTACGTTCATCTGATTCACTACTCTTTATATCTTTTTCATACGCTTTTTGAATTTTCGATTTTGCCTCAAATACTACCTCATATTCAAATGGAATATCTGTTGCTGGTAAAAAGAATTATATTTTCGACCATTTTCAAGTGAACGTTGCGTTTCTGCATCGAAAATAACGTAACGAATCTAATTCATCATCAAAAAAATCTAAACGGATTGGATGTTCTTGATCCAATGGATAAATGTCGACAATTCCGCCACGAACCGAAAAAAATCTCCCGGAGTAGCTACCATCGCTTCTCTACGATAACCCATTCGTCCTAATTTATCGATTAATTCTTCCACTTCTAAGTTTGTTTCTCCAACGACTAATTCAATAGTACTTTTCTTCCAAACTTCTAGAGGGACTAATGGCTTTTGAATCCCTGATAATGGAACGACTACAATTCCTTTTTCTCCAGTTGTTAAAAACTCGTAATGTTCGAATTCGATTACTCACCACTTCCGGAGAGTGAATCGAATATTCTGCAGCTAAAGATTCCTCTACTGTAAATAAATAGACTTCATCTTCATACCACTGTACTAATTCTTCATATAATTGAGTCGCTTGTAACATTGTTGGCGTTACAACAACTATTGGTCCCTTCCAGTTTTTCATAAGCATTTGCTACAGCTAAATGCTTTTGCCGCTCAGTTAATCCTAAAACTAACTGACTTTGCATCATAGGGAAGGTTTTCTATCCATTCTTTAAAAGCTATGGATATGTTTTTACTAATTCTAACGGTAACATATCTTTTCCTTTCTCTTTATACAGGCACTAAAAGGTTGAAACTTTCGCTCCAGCCTTTTTAAAATTTTTATTTAATTATAACGATTCATTGTTTGAATAAAGTTATCACCTTTTATCCAATCTCTTAGCGCTTCTACACTTTTATCCACAGAAGCTAAAATTTCTTCTTGTTCTTCCTTTTCAAAAATTAGCTAATACATGATTGACCACACTTCTGACCTGGAGCAGGTCGCCCTACGCCAATTTTAATACGATTAAATTGGTCACTTCCTAAACAACTAATGATACTCTTAATCCCGTTATGTCCACCGGCACTGCCTTTTTGACGCAAACGAATTTTTCCCCAACTGGAAAGATCCATATCATCATAGAACAACAATGTCTTCAATTCCAATTTTAAAATAATTCATTAATGGACGAACCGCTTGACCTGATAAATTCATATACGTCAACGGCTTCATTAAAATGACTTTTTCCCCATTAATATGCGTTTGAGTAAATGTTGCATCAAATAACGCTTGATTAAATTCTAAATTTTTCTTGATAAGCAAATTCGTCAACGGTAATAAATCCAATATTATGACGAGTGCCTTTATATTTCGCTCCTGGATTTCCTAATCCAATAATTAATTTCATAATGTCACACCATTTCTATCTTGAGTCCCACCTAGTATATCATAAACCACTCCAAAATCGAAAAATTAACGAACAAATCATTGTGTGAGATAACTTTCACATTTATTTTTACCATTTCCCTCTCTGTGAAAATATATAAATCATTATTTGTTCGTAAATGAAAAACGGTAGAAACCGTAAACATACTCTTTTGAAAAAAATTCATTTTTCCAAAACTTCGGATGAAGTATCACAAACAAAATCGTGCTATACTATGAATAGTTATTCCACGAAAGGAATAGGAGGTAATACAATGGAAAAACAATTAAATCTAGTAATAAGGTGATTTTTAGATAGGGGACGGTGCTGTTGGTTCTAGTTATGCATACGCACTTGTACTTCAAGGAATCGCTGAAGAACTTGGTATTATTGATATCGCAAGAGAAAAAAACTGAAGGAGATGCTTTAGACTTATCACACGCTCTAGCATTTAACTCTCCTAAAAATCTACGCAGCAAGTTATGAAGACTGCCATGATGCAGATGTTATTTTGTATCACAGCTGGTGCTGCTCAAAAACCAGGTGAAACTCGTATTGACTTAGTACACAAAAACTTAAAAATCTTAAAAGGGAATTATTGATCCTATTATGGCTAGTGGTTTTGATGGAATTTTCCTAGTTGCATCAAACCCTGTAGACATTTTTAACTTACGCTACTTGGAAATTCTCTGGATTACCAAAAACATCGAGTAATTGGTTCAGGAACAGCCCTAGATAGCGCTCGTTTCCGTCAAGCAATTGCTGAACTAATTGACGTTGATGCTCGTAATGTTCACGGATATATTTTAGGAGAACACGGAGATACTGAATTCCCTGTTTGGTCTCATGCAAATGTCAGTGGATTACAAATTTATGAATGGGTGCGCCAAAATCCAGATACAGATGAAGAAAAAAATTAGTAGAGTATTCTTCCAAGTAAGAGATGCTGCATACGAAATTATTGCGAAAAAGGTGCTACTTACTATGGTATCGGAGCTACTTTAGCTAAGAATTACAAAAAGCCATTCTAAATAACGAAAGAGCCATCTTCCCATTATCCGTTTATCTTGAAGGACAATATGGACAAGACGATGTTTATATCGGAGCCCCAGCCGTTATTGGCCGTGATGGTATTCGTCAAATTATCGAAATTCCATTAGCAGACTCTGAACAAGAAAAATGAACTTATCAGCTACTGCTTTTAAAAACAAGTCATTCACGATGCCTTTGAACGTTTAGAAAACGAATAATGATTAACTCTAAAAGCACAAAATCATGGTAAGCTCCCATGATTTTGTGCTTTTATTACGTAAACATTTCTCATTCTCTATGATCCAATTTTTTTAGTCCATAAATATGTGGCAATAAGCTCTTCCCTAAAGGAGTTAAACCATAATACGTCTTTTGACCTGTAGAAGATTCCCCTTTTTGTAAAACAATATGAATTTCCATTAAATCATTTAACGTTTGTGATAGCATCTTTCTTGAAACCATTCCAATTTCACGCTCTAATTGTGCAAAAATACATTTCCTCTTCAGCTAACATTAACACAATAAATATACTCCATTTCCCAAATAACGGCAAAGCTAACTCTCGTAAACATCTTTCTTTTTCCATAGGCACCTCAAAGTAACTTCTTTTTCTAAAAAACTTATTCTGATTATTATTATACCCATAACTAGATATGATTGCTATAAAGGAGTGTTTCGATGTTTTTAAAACTTTTTGAATTCGAATTTGAAACAAGACGATTACTGTGGTATTGCCCCTATGGCGGAAGTGATTTTGCAGAAGTCCAATCTACTACAGAGAAAAATTAAAGAAAAATTATGAATCTTGGTATACCGAATGGTATAAACTCGGCAACAAATTAGCAACAAAAAAACTTTAACAGTTCTATTTCTAAAGGAAAAGCTTACTTAAGAGCTAGTCGATATTTTCAAGCAGCTGAATTTTTCTTATCGCCAAAAAGACAACAGAAAACTAGATTGCTATGAACTATCTGTCTATTATTTTTATAAAAGCTCTTAATTTTATTATCAATTCCTTATGAACTGAAGGAAGTACCGTTTGAAGATTATTTCTTACGAACATTATTTTTAAAAAACAAATCAACCTCCTAAAGGGAACATTATTGATTTGTGGTGGATTCGACGCTTTATTAGAAGAACTTTATTTTTACGAATGTAAAAAGCATCTTTAGAGGAAGGTTATCATGTCATTTTATTTGAAGGTCCCGGACAATCTAGAGCGATACGAACGTATCAAAAAGTTTTACTCCACGTTGGGATTTAGTCGTAGAAGCTATCCTTCAGTCTTACCAAGAAGAGATTGTCTTACCAAAAATCGGAATCGGACTGTCATTAGGTGGATTATTAGTTGCAAGAGCATCTACACTAAACGAGCATTTATTCGATAAAGTTGTTTTTATATAATTATTTTCCAAATATGTTGAATTCCTTTAAAACGAATATCCCGAAAATACTTCATCCATATTTAAAAAGTCAATTCCCACTCTTTTTAGAAAAATGATTGAAATATATATTTCTCATGTACCCTTTTTAAATTGGCAAATTGAACATGCAAAATGGGTTTTCGGATGCGATTCACTTAACCAACTCATCATTCGATGCCGAGATTTTTCAGAACTTCCTGTAAAAATCCAGTTCTTCTTTGCGTTGCAAAAATGATAACTACTATTCTTCTGAATTAGCGACACAATATTTTGAACAACTAGACGTTACCAACAAAAATGAAAATTTTTGACAAAGAGCAGGACTACAGTGATTTTCATTGTCAAAATGGCGCTGCATTTGATACGAATGATGTTATTTTTGATTGGCTTTCTGAAAGTTAATGTAACATATACTCTTCTTTATGCTACAATAGAAAAAAATAAAATAATAGGGAGTTAATCAGATGATTAAACTAATTGCCATCGATATGGATGGAACACTGTTAAATTCTAAAAACAATTACTAGAAGAAACAAAAACACTATTTCAAAGAATTTCACAATAAAGATACTGAAACATTATTAGTTCTATGTACAGGTAGACCTGAAACGGGAATACGCCCTTATTTAAAAGACTTAGGCTATCTTGAAGAAAAATCATTATATTATTAGTCAAAACGGCGCTAATATTTATGAAAGCCAAACAGGAAATCGCATCATGGATGCATTTGTAAATTCAGCTGCTATTCAAAAATGGATTCAACTTGGAAAAAAATCACGATATTAGTGTAATGGGAGGCGGAGTTGATTATTACTACTCCTTTGACCAAGAACCAACAAAATGGATGGAATATGACGTAAAAATCATCAATGGAGAAATCAAACAAATTTCAATGGAAGAATCTCTAACAACAGATTTTTATAAAATTTTACTACTTGGAGACGAAGAACAATTAAACAAGTTTGAAACAGTAATTCCAGATGCTTGAGAGAAGAATTCTGATGTAGTTCGTAGCCAAAAATATTTAATCGAAGTCCTAAAAAGGCGTCAATAAAGCATATGGACTAGAAAATTAGTTCAAAAACTCAACATTAACTGAAACGAAATTGCCATGATTGAGATGCTGCTAACGATATTGAAATGCTTCAATACGCTGGATTAGCAATTGCAATGGGAAATGCCACAGAAGAAGTAAAAAATCTATGCGACATTGTAACAGACACGAATGAAAAATAATGGTGTTATTAAGGCAATTGAAAGAGTGATTAGTGAGTCAAAAATAAAGAAAAACGCCTTTACTTTCTAGTGCAAAAATCATCCTAATAATACAATTCTAGAAGCCCTCGTTCTTACGCTCCCATGTCACCCCTAAGAACAGAAAAAGACTTCTCAATGTAGTATGAGCACTAGAAGCCAACTGGCTTCTAGTGCAGGAAAATTTGAGACCCTAGGCTCAAATTTTAGCAATGAGACTCGCATTTGCGAGGCTGCTTGCGTCCTAATACTACAATCTAAGAAGTCTTTTATCTCATTCGCCCTCAACCGTGAAAATCGAAGCAAACTCATCCGTTTCGTCTGACTCAGTTTCTTGCGACTTAGGCTCTAGGAAATAACATTCCTCAATAATCACCTCTGTCACATAAACATCCTGCTGATCACGATTCTTATAATGTCTCGAATGAATACGACCTTCAATTCCTAAACGATCGCCCTTCTTCACAAAACGTTGAATACGATCTGCCATTTTCCCAAAAGCAATCACCTGAATAAAATCTGTTTGCTTATCCCCATCATTCTGTCTATAAATATTCTGCACCGCCAAAGTATTACGACACACAGAATTCCCCTTCTCAGATTGATGAACAGTCACCTCTTTAATCAGACGACCAATTAATGAAACATGATTCATTTTTCCGTACCTCCATTGAATTATTAAAGAACAAATTGTCCTTCACTCTATAAGTACGAAAAATCACGAAAAATATTTTTACGAAATATTTTTCTTAAATTTTCTGCAAATTCAGATATTTTTCTCAAACGATGATTAACTCCAGATTTTGAAATTGGACCTGATGGAATAATCTCCCTAAGTCTTTCAAACTAATATCCGGATTTTCTTTTCAACTTGTGCTAATTCAAATAATTTAGCCGGCATGGCTTCAAGTCCAACAGTCTCCTCAATTAATAAAAATATCTTCCATTTGGCAGAAGCTGCTGTAACTACTTTATTAATATTGGCATTTTCACAATTCACTAAACGATTCACTGAGTTTCTCATATCTCGTACAATTCGAATATCCTCAAATTTCATCATCGCATTCGCTGCACCAATAAGCGCTAGAAAAATCTGCAATTTTTCTGCTTCTTTTAAATAGGTAATAAATCCATTTCTTCTCTCAATCATCCTTGCATTGAGACCAAAAAGCATTCATCATGTCACAAATATCTTCATTATGTTCTTCATAGTTTGAATAAATTTCTAAATGATAGCGGCTTGTTTCCGGATTATTAACAGATCCTGCTAGAAATGCTCCTCTCAAATAAGAACGCATTTTTTCTTCATTATCACGAATCTCTAATGGAATATGTGTAATTAATTCAAATCCTTCCATAATTCCTAAATCACTTAAAAATTTCTTTTTAGTCCCTTGTTTTTAAACGTACAATATACACATTGTTTTTCTTCAATTTCATTTTACGGCGAACAAGTAATTCACTTTCAATTTGATAATGTTGTTTTAATAACACGAAAATACGTCTCGCAATCGCTGCGTTTTCCGTTTGGATATTTAACACAAACTGACGATTAAATAAACTTAAAGAACCATTCATACGAATGAGTGCTGCTAATTCAGCTTTTGCATGTTCGATATGGACTTCTAATTGTGTTAATTCTTTTTGTTTCAGATGCAAATGACATAATACCCTCCTTTCTCTATACAATAGGAGTGGGAAAGAACATTTGCTCTTCCCCACTTCTTTTTCATTAATCATGTTTTACACTTCGTAATAAAAGTAAATAATTCATCAATGACTTTTTGTCCGTCATGATACACACCATTTTCTCTTAATTTAAGAAAAATCAGTAGAAATCACTCGACATCCCTTGGTCACGTAATCCTTGGAAATCATATTTTACTTGATACAAATATTCTTCATGCTTTTGTTGATTCAAATATTCATCTGGAACAGACTCAGTATTTACTAATACCGTATCAATAAAACATTCTCCTAAATGCTCATGCAAGACACGAACATGATCACTATCTGCAAAGTGCTCCGTTTCTCCTAATTGCGTCATAATATTACAAATATAAACAACTTCTGCTTTTTGTTTCACAGACAGCTCGTCCAATATCTTCAATCATTAAGTTTGGCAAAAATACTCGTATATAAGCTTCCCGGTCCAATAACAACCATATCCGCCTCCATAATAGCATCTACAACTCTCTAGAAGCAATCGGTTTACGATTTTCATCATAAGTATGAACACTAACATGTTTAATCTTTTTACGATACTTCACTAATTGAGACTCTCCATCTACAATCGTTCCATCTTCAAACTCTGCTCTTAACAATAATGGTTCTTCTGCAGCAGGATAGACATGCCCTTCAATACTCATCATTCTAGACAGAAGACGAATGGCATCAAAAATATTATTTCCATGCATTTCTGTTAAGGCCGCAATAATTAAATTTCCAATCGCATGACCTGCAAAAAATTGATCATCCGATTTAAAACGATATTGGAAAATATCTTTTTGCAAGGAATTCATTGGAGATAACGCACATAAGCAGTTTCGAATATCTCCAGGAGGCACAACATTAATATAATCACGAATAACACCTGAACTTCCTCCATCATCAGCAACCGTTACAATTGCTGTTACTTCCAGCATCTTGCTTTTCGTAAATTTCTTAATAAAACAGGTAAGCCTGTTCCTCCACCAATAACAGTAATTTTAGGACCTTTCTTTCGCTTCTTTTCTTGAGGCTCTACTTCAAAAATCACGAACGACCATTCCCTTCTTTACGTTTATCTTTATCGCGGTGAGAAATCGTTACATGATAAGAATCAGACATTAATTCTCTTCCTGTACGTTCTGTTAATGCAACGGAACGATGTTGTCCACCCGTACATCCAATCGCAATCGTTACACTTGATTTTCCTTCTTTTTTATAACCAGGAATTACAAAATCTAGTAATTCCATAAATTTATGATAGAAAGTTTTCGTTTCAGGTTGACTCATCACATAATCATAAACGGCATGGTCTTGCCCTGTTAATGGTCGTAATTCTTCAATATAGTGAGGATTCGGTAAAAATCGAACATCCATTACGATATCCGCATCAATTGGAATCCCATATTTAAATCCAAAAGATACGACTTGAATCGTAAAGATATCAGTATCTCCATTTGAGAAAGTATGCATAATTTCCTCACGTAATTTTCTTGGAGAAAGAGTTGTAGTATCAATGACTTTTTTGAGCACGAACTTTTTATATCTTGTAATAATCGACGTTCTGCAATAATCCCATCATATACGCGTCCGTCACCAGCTAATGGGTGAGTACGACGAGTTTCTTTATAACGAGAAACTAATGCATCATCACTCGCTTCTAAAAAATAAAAATTTTTCGTAGTAATAAACGAAGTATTATCTAATCCACTAATCGATGTCATAATTTCATCAAAAAAACGCTCTTGAACGTAAATCGATTACTAATGCAATTTTTGTAATTTTTCCAGATTCTTTTACTAATTCCCAAAATTTTGGTAATAAACTTGGTGGCATATTGTCAACGCAAAAATAGCCCATATCTTCAAAAGCTTTGCATTGCAACTGTTTTTCCAGCACCACTCATTCCTGTAATGACCACTAATTCTAATTGATCGCCATGTGTCATTCACCTCTCCTATTTCATTCTCTTTATCATAACATATCCGGGTGTTCCATGGGAAATTTTAAGCGATTTTTAAGTCACTTTCTTTCCTTTTAAACCCTAGTATCCAGTTTATCTTGTTGTAATAAAAATTTTTAAAGTTGTTCCTTCTCCAACAGTTGATTCTACTGATAATTCTAATCCTAAATTTTTTTCGCAATTTCATTAGATAAATATAAGCTCTAATCCTGAAGAATGATAATTCATTCTCCCATTAAATCCACTAAATCCTCTTTCGAAAATACGTTGCTGGTCAGATTTAGCAATTCCAATTCCTGTATCTTGAATACATAAATAAGCCCCCATCTAAATAAATAGAAATCTGTCCATCTTTATCTGTATATTTTATGGAATTTAGTAAAATTTGTTCCAAAAATAACACTAAACCATTTTGCATCCGTCACAATGACTAGATCAATAGATTCATAAGATAATCGAAGATTTTTATAAATAAAGAACGTTGCAAAATTTCTTCAAAATTTGACGAATAATGCTATCTAAAGAATGTTCTCTCAATACTAAATCTTGATGAAATGTCTCCATTCTAACATAATGCAAAACAAAGTCTGTATAAGTTGTAATTTTTATTAACTCTTGTTCTAATGGACTCTTTTCAGGAAGAGTTGGTAAAGCCTGAATTAATAATTGACTTGAAGCAATACTCGTCTTAATTTGATGAATCCACATTGTATAGTAATCTAACTGCTCTTTATAAGATTCTCTTGTTGAAATTCAGTTTGCGCTAATTGAGAGGCATAATCCTCTAAATTCTCTAATAAAAAACTGTTCAGACGTTGTCCACGCTTTTTCACTTTGAAGTAATTCTTTCCAATTTGGATTTTCCTTTATTTTTATACTGTAGAAAAATCCTTTACACACCATGAAGCTAAAAATAAGCCTGAAAAATAGCACTAGTAATATTAAATACAACATCCATTCAAGTGCATTAAAAAGCAAAACCCAAAAGATTAGCCATAAGCATAGAATAAAAGCGATATAAACTAAAAAATTTTTATGACTGAATAGCCACTGTTTAATGAACTTTCTCTTCTCTTTACTCATTGGTATCCACCAATCCATAACCGATTCCTTTTTTTAGTCGTAATAAAATTCACTAATCCGCATTCTTCTAATTTTTACGTAGACGGGCAACATTAACGGTTAACGTATTATCATCAATGAAGAAATCACTATTCCATAATTCCTTCATCAATTCATCTCGACTCACAAAAACTTCCGACTCTTTTCAAATAAAACCCGTAAAATTTGAAATTCATTTTCGTCAAATCAATCACTTGTTGTTTTATAAGTAAATTGAGTCGTTTTCAAATGTAAAGTCGCACCCTTATATTCAATCCAATCTTGAGTTCCAACAAATTCATACGCACGACGGAAAAGTCCTTGAATTTTAGCCACTAATATCGGCATTTCAAAAGGTTTAGTAATATAGTCATCTGCCCCCATATTGATTGACATGACAATATCCATCGGTTGTTGGTGAGAAGATAAAAACAAAATTGGTACATTCGAAATTTTTACGAATTTCCTGACACCAATAATAACCATTAAAAAGGAAGAGTAATATCTAATATCACTAACTGAGGATTCACTCTTACAAAATCATCCATTACTTTATTAAAATCTGTTACACATTCAACTTGATAATTCCATTTTGCTCAATTCCTGAGCTACAGCGTCACGAATAATTGGTTCATCTTCCACAATCATCACCGTATGCATCCATTTCACCTCAATTTCTAATTATTCCTATCCTCTTGATTGTATCACGGAATAAATAAAGACACCTTCCTTTAGTAGCTAGTACGCAAAGAAAAATGTTTTTCTCCTGATTGTTAAAAATTTATTTAATAATTGTCTTGAAGTTTTGGTTTGTTGTGGCTTCTAATACAGGATGTTTTTCATATAATCCGCAATTAATTCTGTCATATCAATTTGTACTTCTCTTACAATTTTTCTGGTTTAAACATGGCATAGTTCCCGCCACCTACTGCACGATATTGGTTTTGTTACAACTTCTAATTCATCTGTATCTTGAACAGGAGCTCCATGATAGTCTCAGTCTTGTCACTCGTTCTCCAAATGGTTTTGTAAAAATCAAGTGTATACTCAATACCTTCATACATATCATAATTATAATATTGTGGTTTTGGTTCAATATATTTTTGGATTAAATTGAACTTCTCCATCTTTTTACAATAAAGTAAGTTGCTACTCTTTCTAACGCTAAACGTAAATCTTCTCCGGAAATTTTTAGCACTGCTAAAGTATTTGGATAAATGTAGTTTGTAATCACATCACGCATTGCAATTTTAGAACCAAAGCCTCGTCCTTCATTATTGAATAAAAGCTGTTCCTGAAATATCTGCACCCGTTGCTTCCATTTGAACTTTTATTAATAAATTCAATATAAGGATGCTCCACTAATCTTGCTTGTTGAGGATCGTAATAGTCATATCTCCAACAACAGTTCCTACTGGTGTATCTAACCAATTTTTCTACATCAGCTTGTAATTCTTCAAACATTTCTAACACTTTGGGATGCGCTTTTAACTTCTGCTGTTTCATGTAATTTCGCTTGACTATTAACGACAACATAACGGTCGCCTTCTTTTTCAACTTTTAAACTAATCTCACCTACATAAGCTCCACGATATCCTGGTTGAATTACTGGAACTCCATTGATTTTTGTTGCAATAACACGGTGTTGGTGCCCTGTTACAAGAGCATCAATTCCAGGTACTTTAGTCGCAATCGCATACCCTTCATTTTCTCCTGTTAATAACTCTGTTGGTTCACCAGTTTCTAAATCTGACTCAAATCCTCCATGGTAAGTCACCACTACGATATCCGCTTTTTCACGCATTTCTGGTACATATTTTTGTGCAGTTTCTAAAGCACTAATAAAGGTTAAATCTTTAACCGTTGCAGGTTGTTCCCATTTTGGAATATATGGTGTTGTTAATCCTAAGACAGCAATTTTAACACCTTCTTTTTCGATAATACGATAAGGATCACCAAAAACTTGTTCTCCTGTTTTAGAAAGAATGTTCGCACAAATAATTGGATGGTTGTATGATTCAATTGCTTCACGTAAATACTCTAATCCATAGTTAAATTCATGGTTCCCTAAAAATCCTAAATCATATTCTAAATAGTTTAAAAACTTTTTGTTAAGTCATTCGCTATATGATGACCTTGTTTACGAACATAATAACTTAATGGAGAACCTTGAATGAAGTCCCCATTTTCAATTTGAATAACAGGCCCTTTTTGCTTCAGCTTTAATTTTTCTTAATAATGGTTGCTGCTTTAGCCGTACTAAATCCCAAATCTAAATTTCTTTCAGCATAGTTTGTAGGCAATACATATCCATGCATATCACTTGTTTCAATAATTTTGATTTTCCATTATATCCCTCATTTCCTTCTTTAGTCACAGTCCATTGTATCATATAACCCATAAAATATATAGATTTCTAACATAAAACAAAAAGAGTTCGTATAGAACTCTCCTTTCGAACATATACTATTACACTTCCGTAAAAGTGAGAATAGACTTCCTATAATAAGCATGAGCAGTATCAGCCATATCGGCTGATACTGCAGGTAACTTCGAGACCCAAGGCTCGAAGTTTAGCCATGAGACCGCTAGGTCTGCTGGCGTCCTAATGCTATTATTAAGGAAGTCTAATTCGAAATTATTGGTTCCAAACTGATTGGAATTCAGCTTTAGAAGCTTCTAACACTTTATCAACGCTTGAACCATTTACATCACTGTAAACTTTTTCTTGAATTTTAGTGATTTCTGAATATGCGGAGTCAGCATTTTCAATTACAGGAATTGAGAATAATTCTTTTTACCTTCAGCGATTGCTGCTGGAACTTTTAGAATTTGAGTTTTTTTGTATTCTGCACTTTCTAACACTTTAGAAACTACTGGAATATATCCTGTAGCTTGTGCCCAAGTTAATTGAGACTCAGAGAAGCTAAGAATTTTAAGAATAAGTAAGCTGCAGTACGTTGTTCTTCAGAAGCACTTTGGAACATGTAAATATCAGTACCTTGTTGGATGTTAACTTTCTCAGGACGAGGAGCTACACCATACTCATATCCAGCTTCTTTTAGCACCTTTAGCTACGAATGATTCACCCGCAGTTGAACCTACATACATTGCAATTTGTTTATTAGCGAATGGTCCTGATAAGTATTTATCTGAACCAGCAATACGGAAGTAACCTTCTTTAATACCATCTGCATAGTAAGAAACTACTTCTTTTTGATTCTTTACTAGTAATGTCTAATTCTTTGTTGAATTGAACACCTTTGTTAATCATACCAGTTGCATAGTAGTTGTTTAATGAGTCAAAACCAGCACCTACAACTTGGTGATTTGATTTTTCATAAATTGTTTTAGCTGCTTCTTTAAATTCATCTAAAGTAGTTGGTACTTTAACACCATACTCTTTTTAATAAGTCAGCATTGTAGAATAATACTTCTGTTGATTTGTTAAATGGAATACCATATTGTACACCATTGATTTGAGCACCTTTTAATAATTCTGAACGAATAGCAGCATCATCTTTAATACCAATAGTTGAATTTTCTAAGTAAGGTTTTTAAATCAACTAATTGATCTTCGATACTGCAGCATTCCATAACCATCCTGGATACGCTTGAGTAATTGTTGGTAAATCTTTTGGTGAAGTTAATGTAGAGTTGATTTTAGCTTGTAAATCTTTATATGAAGATTGGTTTTGTAACTCAATTTTTCACATTAGGGTTTTTAGCCATGAACTCCTCAGTTAATTTCGTTAGAGTTTCTCTAATTTACCATTTAAGGCATGCCAGAAAGTAATTTTTGTTTCCTCTTTTACTTCTGTTTGAATGTCTGTTTTAGTTTCTTTTGTGAGTTTGATGCACCATTGCCGCAAGCTCCTAAAACTAAAACTGATGTTGTCGCAAGTGTCGCTTTTACTAAAGATTTGAATTTCATAATTGTTCTCCTTTTTCTTTTTATAGTTTTTACAACACAATTTTTCGCCACGATGTGGCAATATTCTTTTCACCATACGGATTTTCCAGTAATTCTGGTTTTTAAAGTATGGATAGGAACCAAAAAGTTGAGGTTCGATCATCGCAATAATACGGTCTAAATCCGCAGGTTTTGCATGACCTGAACAAGCGATTTTCACAAATTCGATGTGATATTTCGCTAATAAATCGAGAAACACTTGATAATTCGGATCAAAGTCACCTAATGGTTGAGCATCACAGTGAAGGTACAGTGTTCCTTCTTGTAGTTTATCAAAATTATCTACTACTTGCCAGAAATACTCCTCTTGATCCTCTATTAGTGTTTGATAGGAAACTTCTAAATCATGATTTAATTCTGGAATACGTTTTGCTTCATTTGAATAATAAAAGTGAGCATGAATTCCAAATACTTCTTGTAGTAACGCTGCCATATGAGCCTCTAATACTACTGTTCTTGGAGATGCTTCAACAATTTTTTGCAAGCGTTCTACATTTGCTGGATAACCATTAAAGGCTATCGGACGCTTTGGATTTTCTTGTTGGAATTGAACCACTTTTTCGATTACTTCTAATTCATTAGATGGTTTAATTTCAGCAGGATTAACTGGTCTTTCAGGGAAACTAATCGTTACCCCTTCCATCATTAACATCTGTGTATGCTTTGCTTTTTACAAAAACTCTACAGTTGCTTCTGGAATATAACCATGTAATCGCAAATCACCAGTATACGTAATGAAAATGATCTGGAGTTCGAATTAATAAGGCACTTGCACCGTATGCATCATGATCTACTGGAACAACTTCAATTGTAATATCCCCAACAGTTACGATTGCATTTGGTTCTAAGTCAATCATTTCTCTCGTAAAAGGAGATTTTTTTCAAACGGTGTTGGTAATAAAAAAATCTCCATTACGATTCAAAACTATTTAAAAATCATTTTCGTTTCTTTTAACGTATACAATGGAATAGATGGATCTAAGTAATTAATCATTCATGAAACGATCTAAGTGAGCATGCGATAAGAATACTGCTGTGTGCTCATACTCTCCAGTTTCTCCTCCATCATACTCATATCCCAAACGAGGGTCATAAACATGATTTAATTTTTGGAATAATCCCATATTGAATCAATGTCTGTAACTGTTCATCTGGTAAGTCTAATTCTGAGCGAAACTCAGTTCCGAAGTCAAAGAAAATATGTGATTTTCCATAACTTACTTCGATAACCGTTCCTCCGATTGTTAGAATTCCGCTATGGAATGTAACAACGGTTTTATCCTTTGATACCATTCTTAGCAACCCTCTAATAATTTCTTTTTCTAAATACGAAATAGATAATCAAAATAGGAACTACTGTCAATGTTGGCAGCCATTTGTAATTGAACATCACTACCACTTTCAGTCGTGAAGGCTGATAACCCGTTGTTTAATAAACGGAAGTATTTAGTGTTTGTTGCAAGTAATGGCCATAGGAATGAATTCCAGCTCATAATGAATGTTAAAATTCCAACTGTTACAAGCGCTGGCTTACACATTGGCACTAAAATTCGACGAATATATTCTAAATCTGATGCACCATCAATTTTAGCTGCTTTGTAGAATGTACTTGGAATTCCACGAAGATAACCATTTAGATAGTAGATATAGAAAATACTAGTTAAAAATGGAAGGATTAAAGCTAGATAAGTATCTAATAATCCTAATTGTGCAATCGTTTGATAGTTTGTAAAGATAATTGATTCATAAGGAACCATTAATAATGAAACCATCACTAATGTCACAACTTTTTATATTTAAATTCTAAACTTGTTAAAGCAAATGCTGCTAATAATGAAGTAATAACTGTTGCAAAAGTTGTAAATAATGATACAAATAATGTATTAGCAAAGTAACGCAAGAATGGCGCTCTTTGGAATACTTCAAAAATAGTTTTGGAATTGTAATGATTTTGGAATTAGTGTTGGTGGAATACTTGTAGCTTCCGCATAAGTCATTAACCCTGTCAAAAATCATATAAATAAATGGGAACACGGTAATGATTGATAAAACCACAATCAGTGCTAATAATAAATAATCGATCACTTTTTTTCATGATTAACCTCCGCTCTTCTCAAGAATTTATTTTGGAAGAAAGTAGCAATCAGAATAATCACAAATAAGATTACAGTTGCTGCCATCGCAATTCCTGGACGTCCAGCTACGTGGAACTTGTCATAAATATAGTACACGGCAGTTGTCGCACTATTGGCAACCCCTGGTGTTCCTCCAAATAATGCATATACTTGCGTATAAACTTTGAAGGCACCAATTAAGTTCACAGTAGATAAGAATGCAATTGTTGGTACTAATTGAGGGAATGTAATTCTCAGAAAATTTCTTTTTCTGTAGCTCCAAACATTTTTGCAATTTTAAAATGTTCTGGATCAATATTTCTTAAACCTGCTAATAAAATAATGATATTAAAAGCAAGCCCTGTCCAAATACCAAAAATAATTAATGTTGGCATACTCATATTGACATTATCTAACCAGTTTACTGCTGGAATTCCTACTAAACCTAGTAAGAAGTTGATTAATCCGTAGCTTCCATTAAAGAAATAACGGAACACAATCCCAATTGCGATTGTACTTGTAACATATGGCATGAAGAAAATTGTTTCAAATACGCTCTTATGTTTTACCTTCTCAAAAGATAATCCAAGCAATGACAACTGAAATACATAGAGCCACTGGTACTACTACAAATGCATATAAAGCTGTATTAATTAATGCTTTTATGAAATACTGGGTCTGCTAAAACTTTTTGATAGTTTGATAAACCAGTAAATTGAAGTTTTAACAATGAACCCTTTTGAAAACTCATCCAAAATGAACGAATTAACGGGTAAATATTAAATAGTAAAATCACACCTAATGACGGAAGAAGGAATAACCACGCCTTTGGTTGATTCTCAGGATTATATTTTTCATTAGTATACACGTTCTCCATTTTGATCGAATAAGAATAATTTATGTCTTAGAAGGTCAAATGAAAGTGTGTCTCCTTCTTCAATCTTATGTTCCACACTTACGATTGATTTAATATCTTGTTCTCCTAATGTAAAGTGTAAAATACGTTCACGACCGATTAATTCTACAGCCGTAACAGTTACTGTAAATAGTCCATTTTCACTTGAACTAAATCTTCTGGACGTAATCCTAAATAGTAATGTCCATTTTCTAAACCTTTACGGAAACGACTCTCCACTAATTCACTTGCTTGTAAAAAATAAATGCTGGATGAGTAATTAAACCATCTTTTACTTCAACTTCTGAAATGTTGATAATTGATTTCCGATAAATTTAGCCACAAATAAATTATTTGGTTCTAAATATAAGTTTTGAGGGTCATCATGTTGTTGAATAACACCTTCATTTAATAAGATAATTTTATCACTGATTGATAAAGCTTCTTCTTGGTCGTGAGTTACGAAGATTGTTGTAATTCCCACTTCTTTTTACTAAACGACGAATTTCTTCACGAATTTTTTTAAACGTAAACGAGCATCTAAGTTACTTAATGGTTCGTCTAATAATAATACTTCTGGTTTTTGAACTAACGCACGAGTAATCGCAACACGTTGTTGTTGTCCTCCTGATAAAGTACCAGGTTTTTTTCTCAGCTAATTCCTCAATATTTGTTAATTGCATGTATTCTTCTGCAACTTTTTTTAGCTTCTTCTTTTGAGATTTTTCTTTTCTCCCTACTGTTAATGGGAACATAATGTTCTCTAACACTGTCATATGAGGATATAATGCATAGTTTTTGGAATACGAATCCAATATTTCTATCTTTTTGGTTCTGTATTAATCACAGAAGATTTTTAAATTGGATATCTCCACCAGTTGGTTGTAATAACCCTGCAATCATATTTAAAATAGTTGATTTTTCCCGCAACCACTAGGCCCTAATAAAGCAAACTAAATCCCCTTGTTCAATTGAAAAGTTAACGGATTTTAACGCTTCAAAGCCATTATCGAATACTTTATTTAAGTCGATAACATCAATCATGAGTAAACCTCCAAATTTCTTTTACTTGAATACATTCTAGTATACCATGTTTTTTACGCTTTCATGCGATACAAATATTAAGTATTTTTTTAAAAAAATATTTTTTTATACGAAATTTTTCGCATAATTCCTGAAGAAAATGCGTATTAAAAACGCCTCTAGCTATCGCTAAAGACGTTAAATTTTACTATCGATTGATAATTTTGAAGTATTCTCTTGAAGTTATTTTGTAAACTAAGAAGTAAGCAATCATAAATACTCCAGCTACTGCTAACATCGTCAACCCAATAATGCTTCCTTTAATACCAAAGATTAAGACAATTTTACTCACAATTTTATACGATAATGCAGTATGCAAGAATGCTGTTAATAATGGTAAGAAGAATACAATTAATACTTGACGATTAATCGATTGATGAATCATTGGTTGATCAATTCCGATTTTCTTCAAAATGACATAACGTTCACGATCTTCATATCCTTCAGAAACTTGTTTTGTAGTAAATGACTAAAAACAGCTCCTACTGAAAAGGCAATTGCTAATAAAATCCCTAAGAATAATAAGGAACCATAAAATTGGAATAATAATTGAGCAATTTCTATTTTTTTCCATCAATTCTCCCCAGCAATATCAGATTGTTGATACGCTTCTAATTCTTTTTGCTTTTCATCATCTGTTTTTGCTAGATGTATTCCATAATGCCACATAATCTCTTGTATAAGAACGATGTCCTTCATCGTTTTCTTTACTATAATATGGAACAACTTTTGCCATATCTTCTTCATTTAAAAATTCCAATATAGGAGTGATCCGTAATATTTGGATTTGCCACCGCAATTTTTGAAAAAGTTTTTAACATCAATAACTTTTGCAACTGAAATTGTATTGTCTCCTATAGCTACTTGATTAAATGTAGGATTCTTTTTAAAACTTTCTTCTCCAAGTAGCATCTCACCTGATTTAACAGTAAGATTTTCGCCTGTATTACGATTATAATCTTCCACTGATACAAGAACAATCATAGCCTCTGGAAGACCACCTAGATTTTTAAAATTTGTATTTAGCACATTTCCTTCATGATTTCCTGCTGTTAAAAATATACGAATACTCATAAAAATCAGTTACTTTTGAAGCAGTTCCTGCAGCTAATTGTTTTTGCTTCTTTTGAATATTCTGCTGCTTCTTCAGGATTACGATACATATTTCTAAAAGTAAAATCAGTTGGGCTTGTTCGATTAATTACTTCCTGTGCCCCAAACTGCAGTGAACCTGTCGTTCCAAGAGTCACAAGCACCATTGTTGATAAAAATACAAATACTTGCTAAACCCATCGCATTTTTCTCATTCTAAAGATCGAAATTAGAAACAGAGATAAAGTTAATTGGGCGATAATAAAATGTTTTACGATTTTTCAAGAAGCGTAACAATGCAATACTTCCAGCATCAAATAAAATATACGTTGCGATAACTACTAATAATACTGCAACAAAGAACCAACCTAACGCTTTAATCGGACTTTCGATTGATTGAGAAATATAATATGCATACCCTAAAAATTGCTACCCCAATTAGCGCACGAATACTTAAGAAACGACCTGTTTTTTTCTCCTGATTTCTTCTCACGTAATAATTCTAATGGACGACTAACTCTAATTTTAATCGCATTTAAAAATCATCAAGAATACAAAAATTCCACTAAATAAAATTCCAATCATAATGACTGAAGCAATTTGAAATTCATATGAAATCGGAACGGTAAAAGCGCATTGCTTTTCAATAATAAGGCAAACGCTAATCGATTTAATAGAACTCCTAATATCAATCCTACAATAAGATTCATGACAGCAAACAACGTCATTTCAATAACTTGTAACAATTGAATTTGTGAGCGCCCTAATCCTAAAAATACTATATAATCCAAATTCTTTTTGAACGATTTTTCATTACAAAACCATTGGCATAAATCATTGTTAAAGTAGAGACAAGTAACATAATCACAACACCAAAAACCTAATGCCATAACTACCGTAGCTTCCACCACTACTTTGTAAAATTGTTTTATTTGTAGATAGTGCCAATAGAATGTAGGTGATGACCATCATTGTAATAGAAGCAATCGAAAAACGGAATATAAAGTGTTCGATTTTTTTCTTTAAATTTGATACCGCTAATGAACTAATTAATTTAAACATGACTCTCACCTCGATTAGCCATTACTGTTAACGTATCAGAAATTGCTTTCAAACATTTCTTCATCTGTACGTTCGCCTTTAAATAATTGATGATACAAGATTCCATCTTTAATAAATAACACTCGTTTAGCTCGACTAGCGGCTAATGTACTATGCGTTACCATTAAAAATAGTTTGTCCATTTTCATTTAAAGTATCGAAAAACATCTAAAATATTGCTAGAAGATTTTTGAATCTAGTGCTCCTGTCGGTTCATCTGCTAGTAAGATACTAGGATCCGCCATCATTGCACGTCCAATGGCTACTCTTTGTTGTTGACCTCCGGATAATTCATAAGGATATTTTTCTAGTAATTTTTCAATTCCTAACATAGTAGCAACAGGTTTTACTTTTTCTCCATTTCTTGAACAGTTTTCTTCGCTAGTACTAATGGAAGTAACATATTATCCTTAACAGATAATGTTTTCTAATAAATTGAAATCTTGGAATACAAATCCTAAATGATCTCGACGAAATGCTGCTAATGTTTTGTCAGGTATATTTTGAATATCTAATTGATTCAATAATACTTGTCCTTTTTGTTGGACGATCTAATGTTGCTAAAAATATTTAGCAGTGTTGTTTTACCAGAACCAGATTCACCCATAATGGCAACATATTCTCCTTTTTCAACACTAAAAAGTAATATCTTTTAACGCCTCTACTTGCATCGCTCCAAATCTTGTATGGTAAATTTTTGTACTTGTTTTACATCTAATAATGTCATTTCAATTCCTACTTTCTCTTTGATTTGTATTTATTCTATCAAATAAAAATCGATGCTTTCCTATATTTTAGCTATCATTTTCCTTTTTGTTTCTTACATTTTTGTAAGAAAGAAATTTATTAAATTTCAATGTTTTTACTTTTTAAAAAGCAATAAAAAAATCGTATAATATATTTATAAAAGTAATGATTATTCGTTACTTAAACAATATAATAAAATGATTAATTTAAACAATCATTTTACTTATTTTTCCTTTTTTTATTGATGTGATTTCCGAAAAAGAACCTCGTTCTTTTCGTTAATCTTCGCTTTGATTGGCAGAGGTATTCTAAAAATAATCAACCATCATACACTTATGCCAGAAACTCTGCCAACGAAGTTTACCCACCTAGCAAATCAGACGAAAGTTTGAATAGTTAGGTGGGTTTTTATATAAAAAAATACTATTAATTTCCTATATAAAAAGACGAGACTCTCGTCTCGTCCTTCAAAAATTCTTATTATTGTACTTTTAAGATTTGTTCTTTTGCATGAATTAATTGAGTAATCATAGCACAATATGGAGTTGGAATTCCGTACTCTAATCCACGTTTTGCTACAAATCCATTTAAGTAATCAATCTCAGTAAAGCGATGATTTTTGCATTAAATCTTGGTGCATTGATGGATAGTGTGCACGCACTTTATTTGAAGCTGTATAAACATAGTTTTTTTCATTTCAGCTGCATCAATTTTCACACCTTCATGATGTGCCACTTCCACAAATTCATGAATAATTTGCTCAACAATTGCTTCTGCTGTAGTTGTATCAAATACTTCTCCAATATTAGCATCTAAAATTGCACACGTTGCATTCATCGTTCCATTAACACATGCTTTTCTCCAAATTGAGAATAAAAACATCTTCACTATAACTAGCATTTAATCCTGCTTTATTCATAACAGCAACTAATTCTTCGGCAATCGCACGACCGCTTGCTTCTTCTACTGCTTGAATTTCAACAGTTCCTGTTCCACCTAAACGAGCTACACCAGGAGCATTAATTCCTGCTGTCCAAATCGTTACACCCATAATAATGTTTTTACGTGGAACATATTTTTCCATTGTATATTCATGACCTAAACCATTTAATAAACATACAACTTTTGTATCTTCATGAATAATTGCTTTTAATTTTTTTCAAGCATTTCCCTAATTTCATTGATTTTGTAAATGCGATAACCACATCTACTTCCTCATGAACTTCTTCAGGTCTGTAGATAGGAATTTGTAATGTATCTGTTGTATCTCCATCTACTACTTGTAATCCATTTGTACGAATTGCTTCAATATGCGCTGGCCATTCATCGATTAAGACAACATCTTGTCCTGCTTTTGTTAACATATAACCAAAAGCGACATCCCATTGCTCCAGCACCTGCAATTGCAATTTTCATTTTAATTCCTCCTTAATTATACCGTTAATTTATAATCTTCCGGTTGAATCCATTGTACCACTTTTTCGAATACATGGATAAAGAAAAATATTGAAAATAATTGGTGCAACTACGAAAAATAACTGCTACTAATAAAAATATTTCCTGCTGTCCATCCATTTTTCCATTAAGTTTAAAAGCATAAATAGGGCCTACTAAACCACTAAATCCAAAACCGGCACTAGCAGGAGTTCCTTGAATTGAAAAGACTGCTGCTAAAACACCTAATAATGCTGAAGAGCATAACATTGGTAATAAAATTTTTGGTTTTTGCAATAACATTTGCCATTGACATTTTAGGAGATCCAATAAAGTGTGCAATACAAGTTCCTACTGAATTAACTTTTAATCCTGCAACTGCTAAACCAAAACCTGCCGCACAAATTCCTAAGTTCGCTGCACCAGAACCAATCCCTGATAATCCAATTGCTAATCCAATCCCTACAGTTGTAAATGGTGAAACAATTAGAATACAGAATGTCATCGCAATTAACATACACATAATAATTGGTTGTAATGTTAATAAGAATTCTACCCCTTGACCAATTAATGCTGTAATTTTAACAATGTATGGTTGAGCAAGTCTTCCAATCCCACCAATAACGACTAATGTAACCGTTGGAATGACGATAATCGAATAAGCTTTTGCTTTATCTCCAATCCATAAAAATAAATCCAGCTGCTACTGCTGCCGTTACACCCATCGTAATAATATCCCCAGTACCAGAGAACACCACACCTTTAACATCTGGATTAAACCCTGGTGCACCTCCTGCAAAAACAGTAGCTAAAGCAATGGCTCCTGCTTGAATTGGAGTAAATTTAAAGAAATGTCCTACCATTAAACCAATAATAGCACCCATCATAGTATTAGCCACTTGAGTTGCTTGAATAATTAATTGTCCTTGAGGAAACACTGGTAATAACGCTTTTGTTAATTCACCTAAAAATTGCCCCAGGAATTAAAGTTACAACTACCCCTAATGCTAATGCATTTAATACGGTCATCGTAAACTCTTTTTGCTGAATAAGTTTTATTTGTATCCATATTCATTCTCCTTTCTTTTCAATGGACTCATTATATCATAATCTTTTTGAAAACAAAGCAATATTTTCATTATTTACATACTAAAAAGCAACTATACCTTTTTCAAGGCATAATTGCTTAAAAATAACATTTATTTTTTTCAAAAACTCTAATAACTCTGGTATCACATTTTCACTAGAAATCTGTCTGTCAAGAACAGTATATCATCAAATTAGTAACGCATTAAAAAAATTGCACTTGAAATACAAATATAACACAAGGCACTTTGCCACAAGCTCGGATAAAATCCACTAAAATGAAACAATATACAAATTCCAAATATAAAAAAAGAAGCATTGAAGTGAATGAAGGAAAGAGTTTATACCAATTCTAATATCTCTTTTTGATATCCTTACGAATCCATTCATTAGTATAAGATTCTATAATTTTTGGATGAATCAATCCATAATAAACTTGAGAACTACTTAATATGATCAAAAAGTAAGGACAGTAAATGATATAAATCTAATTCTGTAGCATTTTTCAAATACTAAACTTGCTAGTCTATTAGATAGCATCATAATTGAAACAACAAAACAAATAATGACTAAGCACACCCACCAATACATCTGTTTTTGATATTGAAAAATTTTTTTACAGTATCTTTATCAGAAACTAAAAATCCAAAAAAATTTTCATTTGCCAATACTAGCCCAGCCATATTCAAATACCATTGCACTTGATTTCCCAACTTCTGAAAAACAAACAATAACAACGTAATTCCAAATAAAGTCCATAAAAATGCCGTTCTATCGGATAATTCTTTTTTTATCCATAAAAAAATCCTCACTTTAATCTCTTATTTATCCATCAAATAAGAAAAGACTTCCTATAATAGCATGGGCATGAGACCGCAGGTCTGCTGGCGTCCTAATACTACTATAAAAGGAAGTCTCATCTTATACGCCCTCTCATAATTATCCGTAAAATAAGAAAAGACTTCCTATAGTAGTATGAGTAATATCAGCCACAATGGCTGATATTACAGGTAAAATCGAGACCCTAGGCTCGAATTTTTAGGGCAAGAGACTCGCTTTTGCGAGGCTACTGCCGTCCTAATACTACTATTAAGGAAGTCTAATTCGAAATAAATTACGCTTGGATTAAAGCCAACGCTTCGTTTAAGTGTACAAGGCTACGTTCTTTTCCCTAATAATTCAATCGTTTGACCTAAAGATGGACCATGAGTTTGACCACTTGTTGCCACACGAATTGGCATAAAATAAGTTCTTACCTTTTACACCAGTTTCTTTTTTTGAACAGCCTTAATAGCTGCCATCACACTAGCTTCATCAAACACTTCTAAAGCTTCTAATTGAGCCTTAAATGCATGAAGTACAGTCGGTACAGTTTCACCTTGAAGTACTTCTCTTGCTTCATCATTTTCTACAACGAAGTCTTTTTGGAAGAATAAACTTGAAATAGAAACAATCTCATTCATGTAGCTCATTTCGATCATGATATAATGCTACTAATTTATTCGCCCAAACTTGTTGTTCTTCACTCAATGTTTCAGGTAATAAACCCTGCTAATTGTAATTGGTGAATTGCTAATGGTGCAACTTCTTCTAATGGAGTTTTCTTCACATAAGTGTTGTTAATCCATTCTAATTTCTTAGGATCGAATGCCGCTGGAGATTTACCAAGACGTTTTTTTCATCAAAAATTTGAATAAATTCTTCTCTTGAGAAAAATTTCATCTTCCCCTTGTGGAGACCATCCTAATAAAGTAATGAAGTTGAACATTGCTTCTGGTAAATAGCCTAAATCTTTATATTGTTCAATAAATTGTAAAATAGACTCATCACGTTTTGATAATTTTTTTACCAGTTTCTGTATTAATAATTAATGTCATATGACCAAATCTAGGAGTATCCCATCCAAATGCTTCATACACCATCATTTGTTTAGGAGTATTGGCAATATGGTCATCCCCACGTAATACATGAGTAATTTCCATATAGTGATCGTCCACTGCTACTGCAAAGTTATATGTTGGCATCCCATCACGTTTTAAAAATAACAAAGTCGCCACCTACACTACCAGATTCAAAAAGTAATTTCACCTTTAACAATATCATCGAATGTATAAGTTCTATTTTGAGGAACTCTAAAACGAACAACAGGAGTACGTCCTTCTGCTTCAAAAAGCATCACGTTGTTCTTGTGTTAAATGAGCATGTTGTCCACTATAGTGTGGCATTTCTCCATTTGCACGTTGTGCTTCACGTTCTGCTTCTAACTCTTCTTCAGTCATATAGCATTTATAAGCTTTATCTTCAGCAATTAATTGTTCAATTAATGGATTATAAATATGTTCACGTTCTGATTGACGATATGGGCCTACATTTTTTTGGCTTATCTGGGCCTTCATCCCAGTCAATTCCTAACCAAGTTAAGTTTTCTAATTGACTTTCTTCACCGTGAGCGATATTTCTCTTACGGTCAGTATCTTCAATACGAATAATAAATTCTCCACCGTAATGTCTTGCGAATAAATAATTAAATAGAGCTGTTCTTGCATTACCAATATGCAAATGCCCTGTTGGACTTGGTGCATAACGTACACGCACTTTATCTGCCATTTTTAATAACTTCCCTTCTATTTTGTCTATCGTTTCTATTGTAAAACTTTTTTAGTTAAAAATTGCTATGACTTTAACATTTTTTTCTTTAAAAATTCATTCATCGTTTTAACTATTGAGCATTCTTATTTTGTTCCTTAATAAATTTAGCGATTTTTCACTTGTAATTTTTGTTGTCTACGATCACTCATCGATCTTTCTCCATCACCTATTTGTTTTCCATATGAGCCAAATCCACTATGATTTCCTTCAACAATGAATTCTTGTTCAAAAGTTTGAGGAAGACGATTTTTACTTTCAATATACTTTGTCCAATTCAAAACTTTATCATTACTTGCAATAATGGATAAAACTGGAACATCACTACTACTAAAATCTACACTTTTATCAAAATAACTTGCTAATAAAATAATACCTGCTAAATGATTTTCCTTTTTCAATTTGACAGCATCTAAACTTGCCACAACTCCTCCCTAATGAATGCCCTGCAACATAAACTTTATCCAACTTTTCCTCTTTTATAATCGATTCCGTTGTACCTCTTTCTAAAATCGGTAAGTTAAGAGAAGATTCAATGACATAAGTCGTAATGCCTTGATTGGATAATTCCATTGCTAAATTTACATAAGCTTGAGGCTCTACTAATGCTCCCGTATAAAATAATATCGTTGCTATTTCATCGCCCTTTGCCTCAAATCGATAAGAGTGATTCTTTTTTTCATAAGTTTTTAAATTCCATAACCCAATTGCTTCAGGAGTTCCATGATAAGTAAACATGAGAATTAATCCATAAAATAATAAAATTAGTGCAAATAATACTCCAAAAATTCCATAAAACCATTTTTCTTTGTCGAGTCATACTTTCAACTCCCTTCATTTATTAAATAAAAACATCCCATCCATCTATGATTAACAATGGATAGGATGCTTTTCAATGTCATTAAATAGCCCAGTCTCCATTACGGAAGATTGGTACAACTGTTCCGTCTTCACGAATACCATCAACATTCATATTTGGTCCACCAATCATGAAGTCCACATGAACGTCTGAACGATTTAAGCCGGCAGCAGCTAATTCTTCTTCAGTTTCAAATTTTTTTCTCCACCTTTAACACTTGTCGCATAAGCTGAACCAATCGCTAAGTGGTTTGAAGCATTCTCATCATACAATGTATTAAAGAATGTAATTCCTGATTGAGAAATTGGAGAAGGGTCGCTTACTAACGCAACTTCACCTAATCCACGAGCACCCATATTTTCGAATACTAAATCTTTCATTACTTGATCACCTTTTTCAGCAGAAACTTCTACAATTTGACCATCTTTAAACGTAACTTTGATTCCTTCGATAATATTGCCATTATAACTTAATGGTTTTGTACTTGTTACATATCCCTCAGCTACACGATAATCTGGAGCTGAGAACACTTCTTCTGTCGGCATATTTGCAATAAAGTGTTCACCTTGTGCATTATAGCTTCCTGCACTTTCCCAAACGTGGTTTTTAGGCATTCCAAGAGTTAAGTCAGTTCCTGGTGCAGTGTAATGTAATTTAGCAAATTGTTCTTTATTTAAAAACAGCTGCTTTTTTTGTCTAATTTTTCTTCATGTTCTTTCCAAGCAGCAACTGGATCATCAGCATATACTCGGCAAGTAGTGAAGATTTGATTCCACAATAAATCTACGGCTTCTTCAGTTGATGTTGCTTCTGGGAATACTTTTTTAGCCCATGCGCTACCTGCTGCTGCTGCAACTGTCCAGCTCACTTTATTCGATTGAGTTGCTACACGCATTGGTTTTAAAAGCAACACTTGAAGCTTTCATAGCTTTAGCAAGACGACTTGTATCTACTCCATTTAAAGCATCTGGGTCTTTAGACACAATACTTAAACGACTTGCTTTTATGGTCTAATAAATAATGCATTTCTTGGACTTTATATTCAGGAACTGTCGTAATACGATCTTCCGCTGCATATAATAAACGCTCACGGTTGATTTCATCATCACTCCATTGAACGATAACTTCACTTGCTCTAATTGATACGCTTCTTTTTACTAATAAGCGTGCAAATACTGCTTGCTCCACTTCTGCATAAATGACTACTGTATGTCCTGGTTGAACATTAATCCCAGTAGACACTAGCAATTTTGCATATTTTTGTAAATTTACATCAAAATTTTCTAATACCATTGAATCTCTCCTTTAAATTAAATCCGTTTCTATTGTAACATACTCTTGATAAAACTGCATTATTCCTTTTCTTCATAGAAAACTTCATCTAAATACAAGCCTTGAGGAGGAGCGGTTGGGCCTGCTTTTTGTCGATCTCTTGCTTCTAAAATAGCTTTCATATCTGAAACAGGTCGTAACCCATCCCCTATTTGAAGACTCGTCCCCACTAATATACGAATCATATTGTATAGAAATCCATTCCCTTCAAATGTGAAGACTAATTCCCCATCTTTTTTCTACCACTTCTGCTTTCGTAACAGTTCTAACCTTTGATTCCTTTATCTGTCTTTTGTAGAACAAAAGCTTGTAAAAATCATGTTCGCCAATGACCGCTTGTAAAAGCTTCATTCATCTTATCCACATTAACTCTATAAGGATGGTGAAGAGTATATAAACGATTAAATGGATTGACGAATTTTTGAATATTTACACGATAAATATATCGTTTCCCAGTCACACTATATCTTGCATGAAAGTCATCACTAACTGCTACCACTTCTCTAGCGGAAATATCATCCGGTAATAAACTATTGAATGCTCTTTTGTAAATTTTTCTTCAATTTTTTTGTCGGATAATCAAAAATGAATGACTTGACCATTTGCATGTACGCCTGAATCTGTTCTACCAGAACCACAAACCGGAATATACAATCCCTTTGTCATTTTTCAGTGCTTTATTTAATTCTGCTTGAATACTATTGCCATTTTCTTGCACTTGAAACCCTACATAATTCGTTCCATCATAACTTAAAATGACTTTATAACGAAATCCCACTCGATTTCCTCCTTCATGAGTTCTTCGATTTATTGTACCACATTCCCATTCGAAAAGTGGAAAAGACTTTCCCGTAGTGAAAAAATCATTCTACTACGGGAAAGTCTTTAATTTAATTGTTGTTTAATTAAGCGGACAACTACCACTTTTAGTGTATCTAAATTTCTCGAAATCTCTTGTACATTTTTAAAAATCATAAAATCTACGACAACATTATCTAACCACAAATCAAAAATATAATCCCATGTTGAATTTGCGATATGTAAATTTGAGTTTGCTAATAAATAAGGATAGTCTCTTTGAAGTTTTCTAACTCCACGTTGGATTTCAGCTAAATCCTTATTCAACTCTGAAATTTGTCTTCTTTTGAACCAATTTAAAATGAAACTATCACTAAAAAAATCAAACAGCATCCATGATTTTAGTTTCTTCATTCGTGTTTCTGCATGATAGATTTTTTTCTCAAAATATATCTTAATAGTGTTAAGTCATTTTTCCATCTTTATCACTGTCCTCTAAAAACAATTAAAGCAATGGTTAAAACAACAAGCGTAAGTGCTGTTACTCCATCTTTCTTTCCGTATGTTAACACACGATATTTTGTTCTACCTGTTCCACCTTGATATCCTCTAGCTTCCATTGCGGTCGCTAAATCCTCTGCACGATTAAATGAACTCACAAATAACGGAATTAAAATCGGGATAATAGCTTTCATTTGTTCAAATAAATTTCCTTCACCAAAGTCCACTCCACGAGCTCGTTGTGCATTCATAATCTTCTGAGCTTCATCCATTAAAGTAGGAACAAAACGTAAAGCAATCGATAGCATTAAAAGCAATCTCATGAACTGGAACGCCAATTTTCCCTAATGGTTTCATAATGGATTCCATCGCATCTGCAATTTGTAAAGGCGGTGTTGTCAAAGTCATCAATGTAGAAATAAAAATAATCAATACAAAACGTAAGAAAAATATAAATCGCATTAATGACCCCCAAACGAAGTAATTTTAATAAAGCCCCATTCAAAGTACACATCTCCACCAGTCGTAAAGAGCATTTGCAATACAACGGTAAATAAAAATAACCCACAGTAATGGTTTTACACCATTCCAAAAAGAACTTCATTGGAATTTTAGAAGCTAATAAAGCTACCAATGTAAAAAAACGCTAAAAATTAAATACGTTAACCAATTATTCGCAAGGAAAATAATAATAATAAATACAAATGTAGAAATAAATTTAGTTCGAGGATCCAATTGATGCACAAAAGAATCCCCTTGTAAATAGCGTCCTAATAATAATTTATCTAACATTTTATTCATTCACCCCACGTTCTTCTAAGATAGCATCCGCTAACTCATCTAAAGTTAAAGGCATTTTATTGGTTGACCAACCTTTTTCTTTTAATTTTTCAACAAAAGCTAAAGTCGTTGGAACCCCTAATTGTTTTTTTCTAATAACCATGAAGCATCTGAGAAAACTTCTTTAGGTGAACCTTCCTTTACAACATTTCCAGATTCAATCACAATCACATGATCGAGCATAATCACTTACATCATTCATTTGATGCGTCACTAAAACGATGGTCATTTTTGTTCTTTATTTAATTTATAAAACATCTCCATCATTTCTAAACGACCTTTTGGATCCAGCCCTGCTGTTGGTTCATCCAATACTAACACTTCTGGTTTCATTGCTAATACACCCGCAATAGCAACACGTCTCATTTGCCCGCCTGATAAGTCAAAAGGTGATTTTTCAAAACATCTTCAGGTAATCCTACCGTTTTAACGACTTCAGCAGCAATTTTTAATGCTTCTTCTTCACTAACTCCAAAGTTTTTGGGCCAAAAGCAATATCTTTTTCTACAGTTTCTTCAAACAGTTGTGCTTCTGGAAATTGAAAAACAATTCCTACTTTTTACGTAAAGGTTTTTAAATCTTTATTTCCAGTAGTTGAATCAATCGTTTTTATCCCCTAATTCAACAATACCTTCAGTTGGTTTTAACAAAGCATTTAAATGTTGAAGAATCGTGGATTTGCCTGAACCAGTATGACCAATAATAGCTACATAAGAACCATCTTTCACTGAAAAGGTTACATCATGTAATGCTCTCATTTCAAAAGGAGTACCCGCTTGATAAGCGAATCCTACTTGTTTTAAAACGGATGTCCATAGCTCATTCCACCAACCCTTCTTCATCTAAATACTCATTTGGAACGTCCAAACCTTTTTTCTTTTTAAAAACAGCTTTTTAATTTTTTTCTGAGAAAGGAACATCTAACCCTTTATCTACTAAGGCTGTTCCCATTTCAAAAAAATTTCAGAAGGCTTTCCAATACGATTGACTTTTTCCACCTTCCATTAATAATACACGATCAGCTTGTGCTGCCTCATCTAAATCATGAGTAATCGAAATAACAGTGATTCCCTTTATCTTTATGAAGTTGTTGAATTGTTGAAATCACTTCAAATCTTCCTTATGGATCTAACATGGAAGTAGCTTCATCTAATATAACTACTTTTGGTGCTAAAGCAATCATTCCAGCAATCGCAACACGTTGTTTTTGACCACCAGATAAACGTGCTGGTTCTTTTTTTCTTTAAAGGGTGTCATACGAACCATCTCTAAAGAAGCATTGATTTTTGAATCATCTCTTCACGTGGCATCCCAATATTTTCTAATCCAAAAGCAATATCATCTTCTACAGTTGTTCCAACAAATTGATTATCTGGATTTTGAAATACCATTCCTACTTTACGACGTGCTTCATAAACTGTTTCTTCCGTTAATAATTGACCGTCGATATAAATTTCTCCACTTGAGGCTTCTAGTAAGCCATTCATCATTTTTGCAAGTGTAGATTTACCTGAACCATTATGCCCAATAATCGCTAACCATTCTCCCTCATAAACGTCTAATGATACATTTGATAATGCTTCTCTCGTATCTTCGATCCTGATAATTAAAAATGAATATTTTTTTAATTGAAATAACTGGTTGAGTCAATTCCTTCACCCCTTAACCTTATATAATATGTATAAAAAAACAAAAATATGTATATAAACAAAAAAGACACCTTCATGATGAGTGCCTTCCCGCCAACGCTGGCGGGGAGACAGCGAGCTAGACTAAATAATCATGAGAAAGAATAAGGCTACTTTACAGTAGCCTCAGACTTCTCATCTCACAACCGCAAGATGATTATTACCATCATGACGCTCATTTCAACCATCGAAAAAGTGTTTGTTTATTTATTAAACTAATTCAATGATAACCATTGGTGCAGCATCGCCACGACGAGGTTCAGTTTTAAGAATACGAGTGTATCCACCTTGACGTTCGCTGTAACGTGATGCTAAACCATTGAATAATTTTTGTAATGCAGTTTCAACAACGATTCCTTCGCCTTCTTCACGTACATCTGCTACCTCGTTACGAACATATGCAGCTGCTTGACGACGAGCATGTAAATCTCCACGTTTACCTAAAGTAATCATTTTCTCAACAGTTGAGCGGATTTCTTTAGCACGAGCTTCTGTTGTAACGATGCGTTCGTTAATAATTAAGTCAGTTGTCAAGTCACGTAATAACGCTTTACGTTGTGAACTTGTACGTCCTAATTTACGATAAGCCATTTTTTTAATATTCCTCCTTCTTAAGAGTTTCTATTAGTCTTCACGACGTAAATCTAAATTTAATTCGATTAATTTGTGTTTAACTTCCTCAAAGCGATTTACGACCCTAAGTTACGAACTTTGATCATCTCTGCTTCAGATTTATTTGTTAACTCTTGTACAGTATTAATTCCCGCACGCTTTAAGCAGTTATAAGAACGAACTGATAAGTCCAATTCTTCAATAGTCATTTCAAGCATTTTTCTCTTTTTGAGTTTCTTCTTTTTCGACCATAATTTCTACTTGACGAGTTTCATCTGTTAAATTAACAAAAAATATTTAAGTGCTCTGTTAAAATACGAGCTGCTAAACTAATTGCTTCTTCTGGAGAGATTGAACCATCTGTCCATACATCAAGCGTTAATTTATCATAAATATTCTTTTGACCAATACGAGTATTTTTCGACTTGGTAATTCACTTTACTAATCGGAGTATAAATAGAATCAATTGGGATAACACCAATTGGCATATTATCAGATTTATTATAGTCAGCACGAACATAACCACGTCCATTTTTAGCGTTCATACGAACATGGAAGCGATGGCCTTCAGCTACTGTACAAATATATAAATCAGGGTTAAGGATTTCAATATCACTATCATGTTTAATATCTCCAGCTGTTACAACAGCAGGACCAACGATATCGATTTCTAACACTTTATCATCTTCGCTAAAAGATTTTAATGCAATTTTTAATATTTAAAAATGATTGCAGCAACATCTTCTACCACGCCATCTATTGTTGAAAAAATTCATGTAACACGCCATCCATTTGGATATCTGTTACTGCAGTACCAGGGAGTGACGATAATAGAATACGGCGTAATGAGTTCCCTAATGTAGTACCATAACCGCGTTCAAGTGGCTCAACAACGAATTTACCAAATTTAGCATCTTCGCTGATCTCAATCGTTTCAATTTTTGGTTTTTCAATTTCGATCATTATTTTTTTACCCCTTTCAAAACGTACGTACAATGTGCGATTGTCCAACAAAATTCAACAATAACAATCCATTACACACGACGGCGTTTTTGGAGGACGACATCCATTATGAGGGATTGGTGTTACGTCACGAATTGCTGTAACTTCTAAACCAGTAGCTTGTAATGAACGAATTGCAGCTTCACGACCTGAACCAGGACCTTTAACTGAAACTTCAACTGTTTTCATACCATGCTCCATTGAACCTTTCGCAGCAGATTCAGCAGCCATTTGAGCAGCAAATGGTGTTGATTTTTTAGAGCCTTTAAATCCTAAAGCACCTGCAGAAGACCATGAAACAGCATTTCCATGTACATCTGTAATCATAACAATTGTATTATTAAATGTTGAACGGATGTGAGCTACACCAGATTCAATATTCTTTTTCACGCGGCGTTTGCGTACAACTTTCTTTGCCATGAAGAATTAACCTCCTTCTTCTCTAAATTATTTTTTTCTTACCTGCAATAGCCTTAGCTGGGCCTTTACGAGTACGAGCATTATTTTTAGTATTTTGACCACGAACTGGTAAACCACGACGATGGCGAACACCACGATATGAACCGATTTCCATCAAACGTTTGATGTTTAAGTTCACTTCACGACGTAAATCACCTTCAATTTTTAGTTTATCCACTTCTGCACGGATACGGTCTAATTCATCATTTGATAAATCACGTACACGAGTATCTTCACTTACATTAGCAGCAGCTAATACTTGTTTTAGAAGTCGTAACACCGATACCGTAGATATAGGGTTAAAGAAATAACAACACGTTTTTCACGTGGAATATCCACACCTGCAATACGAGCCATACTTTTAAGTACCTCCTTATAAATTATCCTTGACGTTGTTTATGTTTGGGATTTTGACAAATCACCATAACTTTACCATTGCGTTTGATTACTTTACATTTTTTTCGCAAATTGGTTTTTACTGATGCTCTAACTTTCATTTAAGTTCCCTCCTTTATATCATTAACGGAGTCCATTATTTAAAAGCGATATGTGATTCTTCCGCGCGTTAAATCGTAAGGTGATAATTCAACCGTTACTTTATCGCCCGGTAAAATCTTAATATAGTGCATCCGGATTTTTCCAGATACATGCGCTAAAACCTCATGACCATTTTCAAGTTCGACCTTGAACATCGCATTTGGTAATGTTTCATTAACAATACCTTCAATTTCAATTACGTCTTCCTTTGCCATGCTTCATCCTCCTCACTTTTTAAAAAGTTGTTACGGATTTTACTGACGGACTTCTACCGTTATCTAACTTTCTAATTATACCATTTCAGCTACAATAAATGCAAGATAACAGGTTAAGCTTGGTGCGGTTCGCCCATAATTGATTGAATTGTGTTAAACAAATGATCGATCCCGCTTTCACCATCTACATTATGTAAAAACTTCTTTTGCATTGTAGTAGTTTAAGATTGGTTTTGATTGTTCAATATTAATTTGAATACGATTTTCAACAGTTTCAGGTTTGTCATCTTCACGTTGGTAGAAATCGTGCTCTCCACAACGATCGCATGTACCTTCTACTTTAGTTGGTTTTATTTATTTTGTGATAAGTAGCTCCACAGTTTCTGCAAATGAAACGTCCAGTTAGACGTTGCATTAAAATTTCTGGATTCACATGGATATTGATAACAGCATCAATTTTACGACCTAATTCATCCATAATTTTTGTCAAGTGCTTCAGCTTGAGCTTGAGTTCTTGGAAAAACCATCCAATAAAAATCCGTTTTTAGTATCGTCTGCTTGTAAACGTTCCTTAACAATTCCATTTGTAACTTCATCAGGAACTAATTCACCTTTATCCATGAAAGATTTAGCTTTTAGTCCTAATTCTGTTCCTTGTTGCATTGCTGCACGGAACATGTCTCCAGTTGAAATATGTGGAATGTTGTATGTAGCAACAATTTTTTTCTGCTTGAGTTCCTTTTACCTGCTCCAGGTAAAGCCCATTAAAATAATATTCATAATTTCTCCTTTACATTGTAGATGAAGAAAAAGACAAAAACATTCAAGAATATTTTGTCAATCTTCCTCATTACTCTTGGATAAACCCTTTATACTTACGTTTAATTGCTCGTCCTTCAATTTGACGACTAATTTCAAGTGCAACCCCAACTACGATAAGTAAGTTTGTTCCACCTAACATTAAACCACGTGGTAAGTTCCACAAAGTTGCAGCAATCATAGGTAATAATGAAATACCCCCTAAGTAAAGTGCTCCTACTGTACTTAATCTTAAAAGCATACCAGAAATATAATGTTCTGTTTCTTTACCAGGTCTTACACTTAGGATGTAACCACCTTGTTTTTGTAAGTTTTCAGCAACCTTTTCAGGGTTTACTTGCACAAATGCATAGAAGTAAGTAAATACTACTATTAAAAAGATATATAAACTTGCACCTGCTGGTTTTTGGTAATCAAATATATTTGTTGCAACTTGATACCAACTTTCCTCACTGTATTGGCCATGAACAGCACTTAGTACAGTTTGAGGTAATGCTATAAACGAACTTGCAAAAATTACAGGAATTACCCCTGCAGAGTTAATTTTTCAATGGTAACCATGAAGCTTCGTTTGCTCCTGTCGGACGTTTAGAGTAAGAAATTGGTAGCGACGTTGTGCTTGCTCAATATATACAACTAACATTACAACAAGAATAATGGCAACTGCTAACGCAGCTGTAAAACCATACGCACGATATAACTCTTCATCAGCTTTTCCTTGTAATTGATTAACATAAAATTCATAAATATCATGTGGCATACGAGCTACAATCCCCGCAAAGATGATAATGGAAACCCCATTACTAATACCATTTACAGTGATCATATCTCCTAACCATGTAACAAACATTGTTCCTGCAGTTAAAACTAACGCAATCAACAAGTATGTTGAAATACCAGGATTGTTAATTAATCCATAGTTTGCATAAGCATTGAAACCAAATGAAATCGCAAACGCTTGGAAGAAACCAATTACGATTGTTAAATAACGAGTGGCGGTATTTAATTTACGACGACCAACTTCCCTTGCTTAGACCATTCTACGAATGTAGGAAGAATATCCATTTGTAATAATTGGACTACGATTGACGCAGTGATGTAAGGCGAAACTCCCATCGAAAAGATTGAGAAGTTCGATAGCGCCCCACCACTAAAAGTATTTAAAATACCAAAGAAACCCGTTGATGCAAATGTTTCAATAGCTGAAGCATTAACACCAGGAACTGTAATATGCGTACCAATTCGGAATACCACTAATACCATTAGTGTATATAAAAAGACGTTGTCTAATATCCTTGGTTGTAATCGCATTTTTAGTAGAGAGAACATTAAATCACCTCTACAGTTCCACCTGCAGCTTCAATTGCTTCTTTTGCTGCTTGAGAGAATTTATTTGCTTTAACAGTTAACTTACGTTCAAGTTTTCCGTTTGCTAATACTTTGATACCGTCTTTCTCGTTTTTAACGATACCAGCCTCAACTATTACAGCAGTATCCTTTGTCCATCTTCGAAACGGTTTAATGTTTCTAGATTTACGACTGCGTATTCTTTACGATTGATATTTTTGGAAACCACGTTTTTGGTAAACGACGGAACAATGGGTTTGTCCACCTTCGAATCCTAATCTAACGCCACCGCCTGAACGAGCTTTTTGACCTTTGCTACCGCGTCCTGCAGTTTTTCCGTTTCCTGAACCTTGACCTCTACCAACACGGTTACGTTCTTTACGTGAACCTTCAGCTGGTTGTAATTCATGAAGTTTCATGTTTCGGGCACCTCCTCTTATAAGTTGATTAATTAAACTTCCTCAACATCCACTAGATGTGATACTGTGTTAACCATGCCTTTGATAGCATCGTTAGCTGGTTTTACAACTGTTGAACGAATTTTTGTTAAGCCTAATGCTTTACAAGTATCAATTTGGTTTTGAGGACGTCCAATCAAGCTTTTCTTTAAAGTGATCTTTAATTCTGCCATTTTCTATGTCCTCCTATCCTAATAATTCTTCAACTGATTTGCCACGTAATGCAGCAACATCTTCAACACGTTTTAATTGTTTCAAACCTTCGATTGTAGCACGAACCATGTTTACAGGTGTGTTTGAACCTAAAGATTTTGAAGTTACGTCAGCGATACCTGCTAATTCAACAACGGCACGAACTGGTCCACCTGCAGCAACTCCTGAACCGGCTTGAGCTGGTTTTAATAACACATTACCACCGCAGAAACGTCCGATAACTTCGTGAGGAATTGTAGAACCACTTGTTGGTACTTCAATTAAGTTTTTCTTAGCATCTTCGATTGCTTTACGGATAGCTTCTGGTACTTCTTGAGCTTTACCAGTACCGAAACCAACATGTCCATTACGGTCACCTACAACAACTAAAAGCAGCAAAACGTAAACGACGTCCACCTTTTACAACTTTTGTAACGCGGTTAATCGCAACTACACGATCTTCTAATTCTAAGTTTCTTGCATCAATATTAACCATGAATTGTGGGATCCTCCTTTTCCTAGAATACTAGTCCATTTTCACGTGCTGCTTCAGCTAAAGCTTTTACACGTCCATGGTATAAGTATCCACCACGGTCAAAGACTACTTTCTTAATATTTTTCAAGTCCACGTTCTGCAATTAATTTACCAACTGCAACAGCTTCCTCTGTTTTTTTGTTCCATTTTCTACATTTGTATCTAAAGTAGAGGCACTTGCTAGCGTCACACCCGCTACGTCATCAATTAGTTGAGCGTAGATGTTTTTGTTAGAACGAAAAACGTTCAAGCGTGGGCACTCAGCAGTACCAGAAATTTTGCGACGAACACGTGCGTGACGGTTTTGACGCACTTTATTTTTTTGTCTGGTTTTTGTAATCACAATTTTTCACCTCTTATAATATATTTTTATGCGACTAATAGCGCAACAAAAGGTAAATAATCACGAAAATTATTTACCTGTTTTACCTTCTTTACGACGTACAAATTCATTAACGTAACGAATACCTTTACCTTTATATGGTTCTGGTGGACGTACGCCACGAATGTTAGCAGCTAATTCGCCAACTTTTTTTGTTTGTCATAACCTTTTAACGATAACTTTTAGTATTTGAAGGAACTTCGATTTCAATTCCTTCTTCCGGTGTGAATTCCACTGGATGAGAATATCCAACGTTTAATACAAGTTTTTTACCTTGTAATTGAGCACGATACCCAACCCCGATTAATTCCAATTCTCTTTGGAATCCTTCAGTAACACCAACAACCATGTTGTTGAATACTGCGCGAGTTGTTCCGTGGATTGTTTTGTTTTCTTTTAGAGTCATCTGGACGAGTGAAATACAACTTCACCTTCGTTTTGAACTAATGTGATATTTTGGTTGAATGTATATGATAATTCACCTTTTGGACCTTTAACAGTAACTGTATTGTCCTTTAAGTCGATTGTTACGCCTGCTGGGATAACAACTGGTTTATTTCCGATACGGCTCACTTGGCTGCACCTCCTTGTTTTCTAGATTACCAAACGTATGCTAGAACTTCTCCACCTACGTTTTTAGCTCTTGCTTCTTTGTCTGTAATAACACCTTCAGATGTTGATACGATAGCGATACCTAAACCGTTTAATACTTTAGGAACTTCGCCTGTTTTAGCGTACACACGTAAACCAGGTTTAGAAATACGTTTCAATCCTGTGATTACACGTTCGTTATTTTTTCCATATTTCAAGAATACTTTCATGACACCTTGCTTGCCATCTTCTTCAACAGTGAGAAGTCTTTGATGAATCCTTCAGATTTTTAAGATGTTAGCAATAGCCACTTTCATATTTGATGACGGAACTTCTAAAGTGATTCGTGACGAACCATGTTCGCATTACGAATACGAGTTAAGAAATCCGCGATTGGATCTGTCATAACCATTAATGAGTACCTCCTTTATCAAGTAGTAATGATTACCAACTTGCTTTCTTCATTCCTGGGATTTGCCCTTTATAGGCAAGCTCACGTAAACAAATACGGCAAAGTTTGAATTTACGATAAACTGAATGTGGTCGACCACAACGTTCACAACGAGTATATTCTTGTGTTGAATATTTTTGGACGTTTGTTCTTTGCGATCATTGATTTTTTTAGCCAAACTACTCGCCTCCTGTGAGTTTTATTTTTATTTTTTTGGAAAGGCATTCCAAGTTGAGTTAATAATTCTTTTAGCTTCTTCGTCTGTATTTAGCAGTAGTTACGATAACGATATCCATACCACGTACTTTGTCTACGCGATCGTAGTCAATTTCAGGGAAGATTAATTGTTCTTTCACACCTAAAGTGTAGTTTCCACGTCCGTCAAAATGATTTTTTTAGAGATTCCACGGAAGTCACGTACACGAGGTAATGAAACTGTTACTAATTTATCTAAGAAATCATACATACGTTCACCACGTAAAAGTAACTTTTAGTACCGATGGGCATACCTTCACGTAAACGGAAACCAGCGATTGATTTTCTTCGCTGTAGTTACAACTGGTTTTTGACCAGAAATTAATGTTAATTCTTCAACTGCTTTTTCTAAGTTTTTAGCGTTTGATGTTGCATCACCAACACCCATATTAATAACGATTTTTTTCTACTTTTGGTACTTCCATAATTGATTTGTAGTTAAACTTTTTCCATTAATGAAGCTACCACTTCGTTTTTTTGTATTTTTGCATTTAAGCGATTCATGCAGGATGGTCCTCCTTCCTCAAAATTACTGATCTAGTACTTCGCCTGTGCGTTTAGACACGCGAACTTTTTACCATTTTCAACCTTGTAGCTAACACGTGTAGCTGCACCTGTTGAAGGGTCAATGAACATTACGTTTGAAACATGAATTGGTGCTTCCATTTCAACTATGCCGCCTGTTTGGTTCGCTTGAGATGGTTTTTGATGTTTCTTAACAATGTTAACACCTTCAACAAGAACTACGGTCTTTTGTTTTAGGAAAACTCTTTTAGGATTACTCCTTCTTTTCCTTTGTATTTACCTGAGATTACTTTAACTTTATCACCAGTTTTTACGTGCATGTGTTACACCTCCTTCGATTTTGATGAGAATTATAATACTTCTGGAGCTAATGAAACGATCTTCATGTAGTTGTTATCACGTAATTCACGTGCAACTGGTCCAAAGATACGTGTTCCACGAGGGCTCTTGTCATCACGAATGATTACACATGCGTTTTCGTCGAATTTAATGTAAGAACCGTCTTTACGACGAGCTCCTGATTTCGTACGAACGATTACAGCTTTAACGACATCACCTTTTTTAACAACTCCACCTGGTGTTGCTTGTTTAACGGATGCAACGATTACGTCACCGATATTAGCTGTTTTGCGGCCAGATCCGCCTAGAACTCTAATTGTTAACACTTCACGAGCGCCTGAGTTGTCAGCCACTTTTTAGTCGAGTTTCTGTTTGAATCACTATTGGTTCCTCCTTTCAAATGTATACACAATTTGAAATTAAATAATTACTGCTTCTTCAACAATTTCAACTAAGCGGAAACGTTTTGTTTTTGACAATGGACGAGTTTCCATAATCTTAACAATGTCCCCAACTTTTGCTGAGTTATTTTCATCATGAGCTACAAATTTTTTTCGTATATTTAACACGTTTTACCGTAAGTTGAGTGACGTTTGTAAGTTTCGATTGCAACTACTAACGTTTTTGTCCATCTTATCTGAAACAACGCGTCCTTGATATACTTTACGTTGGTTACGTTCTACAGTCATGTTCATTGCCTCCTTTGCTGATGATTATTTTTGCAATTCTTCTTGACGCAATGCAGTCTTGATACGCGCAATTTGTTTACGTACTTCACGAATGCGTGCTGTACCTTCTAATTGCCCAGTAGCAAGTTGGAATCGTAAGTTGAATAGTTCTTGTTTTAATTCATTTTCTTTTTCAACAAGTTCAGCAGTGGATAACCCTTTAAGTTCTTTCTTAAGTTCATTAACCTTCATTCGATTCACCACCATTTTCTTCGCGTTTCACAAATTTTGTTTTAACTGGCAATTTGTGTGATGCCAAACGTAAAGCTTCGCGTGCTACTTCTTCTGATACGCCAGCGATTTCGAAACATCACTTTACCGCGTTTAACTGGTGCAACCCATCCTTCAGGTGCCCCTTTACCAGAACCCATACGAACCCCGATAGCTTTAGCTGTGTATGATTTGTGAGGGAAAATTTTAATCCATACTTTCCCACCACGTTTCATGTAACGTGTCATAGCGATACGTGCTGCTTCGATTTGACGGTTTGTAATCCAGTGAGATTCTGTTGCTTGTAAACCGTATGTACCGAATACTACTTCTTTACCACCTTTTAGCTTCCCCGCGCATTTTTCCACGGAACTCACGACGGTGTTTTTACACGTTTTAGGTACTAACATGTTTATTTCCCTCCTTTCTCAGAGTTTTTGTTCTTTCTTGTTGGTAATACTTCATCACGGTAAATCCAAGTTTTAACACCTAATTTTCCGTATGTTGTATCTGCTTCTTCCCATGCGTAGTCAATGTCCGCACGTAATGTATGCAATGGAACAGTTCCTTCTGAATAGCTTTCAGAACGAGCGATATCAGCACCGTTTAAACGACCTGAAACCATAGTTTTGATTCCTTTAGCACCAGCGCGCATTGTACGTTGGATTGCTTGTTTTTGTGCACGACGGAAAGCGATACGACGTTCTAAGTCGCGAGCGATTCCTTCAGCAACTAATTTTAGCATCTAAATCAGGTTTTTGATTTCAACAATGTTGATGTGAACTCGTTTTACCTGTTAGTTTGTTTAAGTTTGTACGTAATTTATCTACTTCAGATCCACCTTTACCAATTACCATACCTGGTTTTAGCTGTGTGGATTGAAACATTAACACGATTAGCAGCACGTTCAATTTCAATAGTTGAAACGCTAGCTTCGTTTAATTGTTTACGGATATAATCACGGATTTTTAAATCTTCATGCAAGAATTCTGCGAAATCTTTTTCTGCGTACCATTTTGAATCCCAGTCACGGATGATTCCGACACGCATTCCTAATGGATGAATTTTTTTGACCCACTGATTATCCCTCCTTCTTCTCTGATACCACTACAGTGATGTGGCTTGTGCGTTTTTAAGATTTGTGAAGCTGAACCTTTAGCACGTGGACGGAAACGTTTCATTGTTGGTCCTTCGTTCACGTAAAGCTTCACTTACATATAAGTTTTTCAACATCTAAGTCGAAATTGTGTTCAGCGTTAGCAATTGCAGACATTAAAACTTTTCTCTACGATTGGTGATGCAGAACGTGGTGTGAAATTTCAAGATTGAAATTGCGTCACCGATTTTTACCTCTAATTAGATCGACAACAAGACGAGCTTTACGAGGTGCAATACGAACTGTTTTTAGCAACTGCTTTTGCAGATGTGATTTGTTCTGACATGTTTTCAAGTCCTCCCCTCGTTATTTGCGTTTAGATTTCTTATCGTCATTTCACGTGACCACGGTAAGTTCTTGTTGGTGCGAATTCACCTAATTTGTGACCTACCATGTCTTCTTGAATATAAACTGGAACATGTTTTCTGCCGTCATATACAGCAATTGTTTGTCCAACAAAGTTTGGGAAAATTGTTGAACGACGTGACCAAGTTTTGATCACAACTTTTTTGTCGCTACCTTGAGCAGCTTCAACCTTTTTCATCAAATGATCATCGACGAAAGGTCCTTTTTTTCAAACTACGACCCATTACGGAAATCCTCCTTCCAGAATTTTTAATAGAATCAGATTTGTTATCTAGTTAATTATTTTTTTTACGACCACGAACAATAAGCTTTGTTTAGAACGAGCTTTTCTTGCTACGAGTTTTGTATCCAAGAGCTGGTTTACCCCATGGAGATACTGGTGTTGGACGTCCGATAGGAGCGCGACCTTCACCACCACCGTGTGGGTGATCGTTAGGGTTCATTACAGAACCACGAACTGTTGGGCGTTTACGTTTCCAACGAGAACGTCCTGCTTTACCGAAGTTAATTAATTCGTGTTGTTCGTTACCAACAGTACCGATTGTTGCACGGCAAGTTGAAAGAATCATACGAACTTCACCTGAGTTCAAACGAACTAAAGTGTATTTACCTTCTTGACCAAGTACTTGTGCACTTGTACCAGCTGAACGAACTAATTGTCCGCCTTTACCTGGTTTTGTTTCAATGTTGTGGATAACAGTACCTACTGGGATGTTTGCTAATGGTAAAGCATTACCTACTTTAATATCAGCATTTTCTCCTGATTCGATACGTTGTCCTACTTGTAAACCTTTTGGAGCAATGATATATGCTTTAACACCATCTACATAGTGAATTAAAGCAATGTTTGCTGAACGGTTTGGATCGTACTCGATTGAGTGAACAACTCCTTCAACGTTATCTTTGTTACGTTTGAAGTCAATCACACGATAAGCACGTTTGTGTCCGCCACCTTGGTGACGTACAGTGATTTTTACCTTGGCTGTTACGACCAGCGTTGTTTTTTTGATGATTCTAACAAAGTTTTTTTCTGGTGTTGACTTTGTGATTTCGCTGAAAGTCATAACCTGTCATATTACGACGGCCGTTTGAGGTTGGATTATATTTTTTAATCGCCACGTCTAATTCCTCCTATATAATAGTAGTTTTGCTTCGAAGATTATGCTTCTTCAGCGAAGATTTGAATATCTTTTGAGTCTTTTGTAAGCTTCACGATTGCTTTACGACGTTTGTTTGTGTAACCAGCATAGCGGCCAACACGTTTGAATTTAGCACGTACATTTAAGATGTTAACTTTTTCAACTTTAACACCAAAAAAATTTCTTCTACGGCTTGACGTACTTCGATTTTGTTATGCGCGTACGTCAACTTCAAAAGTATATTTCTTTTCGTCAGTAGCAAGCATTGAAGCTTCAGTAATGATTGGGCGTTTGATTACGTCACGTGCATCCATTATTGAAGTCCCTCCTCTACTTTAGAAAGAGCAGCTTGTGTTAATACTAATTTATCGTTGTTTACAACGTCTAAATACTAGTAACATCTGTTTCGTCAACGATTGTTACGTTTGGAATGTTACGATGCTGCTAATAATGCGAAAATTCGTTTGAAGATTCAACAACTACTAACACTTTTTTGTATCAACGTTTTAAGTTAGACTAATACTTGTGCAAACTCTTTTGTTTTTTTGGTGCGTCGAAATTGTAATGCTTCCACTACAACAAGCTTGTTGATCCAATACTTTTTGTGATAATACTGATTTAATCGCTAAGCGACGTACTTTTTCTTGGTAATTTGTAACTATATGAACGAGGTGTTGGTCCGAATACAATACCTCCGCCACGCCATTGTGGTGAACGGATTGATCCTGACGAGCACGACCAGTTCCTTTTTGGCGCCATGGTTTACGGCCGCCTCCGCTTACTGCACTACGGTTTTTTTAACTGCGTGAGTTCCTTGACGTAATGAAGCGCGTTGCATGATTACTGCGTCGAATACTACATTTTCATTTGGTTCAATTCCGAAGATGTCTGAGTTTAACTCAATTTCTCCATTTGTTGTTCCATCTTGTTTTGATATAATGTAACTTTTGTCATTCTCTCGTTCCTCCTTCCCTTACTGATTATTTTGATTTAATAGCTGTTTTAATTTCTACTAATGATTTTCTTAGATCCAGGTACATTACCTTTGATTAAGATTACGTTACGTTCTGCATCAACTTTCACTACTTCAAGATTTTTGAATAGTGATACGGTTGCCACCCATTTGTCCAGGTAATGCTTTACCTTTGAAATACGCGTGATGGGAATGATGCTCCACCCATTGAACCAGGACGACGGTGGTAACGAGAACCGTGAGCCATTGGTCCGCGAGATTGACCATGACGTTTGATTGCACCTTGGAAACCTTTTCCTTTAGATGTTCCTGTTACGTCAACGATGTCACCTGCTTTAAATACATCCACAGTGATTTCTTGTCCTACTTCGTACTCGCTAAGCTCGACATTGTTGAATTCACGAATGAAGCGCTTAGGAGTAGCATTTGCTTTTGCTACATGACCTTTTGCAGGGCGATTTGATAAAACTTCACGTAAGTCGTCGAAACCTAATTGAACAGCTTCGTAACCGTCGTTTTCGATTGTTTTTTTAATTGAAGAACAACGTTTGGAGTTACTTCTACAACTGTTACAGGAATAAGTTCACCTGCTTCTGTAAAAGTATTGAGTCATCCCTACTTTTTTTGCCTAAGATTCCTTTGGTCATGGTTACACCTCCATTTTTTTCTATAAATTATAATTTGATTTCGATGTCAACGCCACTTGGTAAATCAAGTTTCATTAAGGCATCAACTGTTTTTTTGGTGTTGGATTGACAATGTCAATCAAACGTTTGTGATACGCATTTCAAATTGTTCGCGAGAATCTTTATATTTGTGAGTCGCACGAATAACTGTATAAAGCGATCTTTCTGTAGGCAATGGAATTGGACCAGCTACGCTAGCACCAGTTCTTTTTGCTGTTTCTACGATTTTTTTCCGCTGATTGATCGAGCGCACGGTGTTCGTAAGCTTTCAAACGGATACGGATTTTTTTGTTTTGCCATTTTCTTTCCTCCTTCGTCTAATGTTGTCATAAGACTAGCTCCACGCAATTTCCGACGTTTCCCTTTCGTGGCAAAGCGTCCGGGTGTGTCGCAACCTCTCGTTTCATAGCTACCCCTGTTTCCTTTACAGGGGTGTCATTAGTGGACATACTTATCCCCTGTGACACTTTTTAATAGTATACATGCTAATTTAAAAAATGCAAGCTTTTTTTGTTGATTTATCAATCTTTTTTTATACAAACGCCTCCGTGTGTTTCATTTTTGTTAAAAACAGCTAGAAACCTTATTATATCAACGTTTCTAGCTGTTCAATTTTGAGTGTTTAAAAATTATGAAAACCAATTCAATTTTTATCCTTCAAAAATTTATTTTTAAAAAAATTTTTATTTTTCCTCTTTTTCAATATGAGCTGTTACTGCCAATAACAAGAATATTGGAATAATTGACATCAAATAGGTGAAATTAAATTCTTCTCCAAATGAATGTTTAAAAGTAAAAACATATTAAATAATTTAATCAAAAATAGGAATGACATTTATAATAATCGCTGCAATCCAAATTGTTTTTCCTGTAATAGTTATTTGTTTTTCTTTAGCATTTTTCATTTTTCTCATTGTTATTCCTCCTCAATCTATTTCCAAAAATTGTTTATTTTCCATTTTCTCTTTTTCAATATTAGCTATCACCATAAATAAAAAGAAAGTAGGAAACAGCGACATCAAATAGGTGAAATTAAATTCCTCTCCAAACGAATGTTTAAAGTAAAAACATATTAAATAGTTTAATCAAAATTAGAATTACATTTATAATAATTACTGCAACCCAAATTGTTCTTCCTGTAATATTCAGTTGTTTTTCTTTACCACTCTCATTTTTACTCATTGTTATTCCTCCTTAAACTTCTTCTGAAATAACTCCTAATAGTATCGGAATGAATAGTACAAACTTTTCTCCTGTTACATAGTCAACGACTGATTCTCCCACAACGAATACTTTTTACCATTAATATCGTTAACACTACGAGATAAAACCAAAATAAATTCTTAAATATTTTTTTCTCATCTTGTTATTTTCTTTTTACTTCTGTCATTCCAATCACTTCCTTTACGTTTTTACATTTTATAGTATATCTAATTCTATTCTTCTTGTTGAGTGCCCAAAGTCACTACCTAACATGACTAAAGTCATTAAAAACACCCTAAGCATTTGCTTAGAGTGTTTTCGTTCCAAATTAACCTTGGATATCAAATTTACATTGACCTGTTTCTTCGTATTCTTTAATATTTTTCGAAACTTGTTTCAATCATGTTTAATACTGCTTCATCTGTATAGCTTCCCATATGAGGAGTCACTAATACACGAGGGATATAATTCTACTAATTTCGCAATTGCAGGATCTTTCAATTGTTATACCTTGTAAGTCTTTAAAGAATACTGCACTTTCTCCTTCTAATACATCTAAACCAACACCTGATAAGTGTCCAGATTCAACAGCTTCGATAATAGCATCAACATCTTGTAATTCACCGCGAGCTGTGTTTACTAAGATAGCACCTTTTTTTCATTTTGCTAATAAATTCTTTTGTAATTACCTTGCCATTTGCAGGAATGTATGGCGCATGAATACTGATTACATCTGAATTTGCTAATAACTCATCTAAAGATACTTGAGTACAAATATCTTCTACTCCTTCCTTAGGAAACGCATCGTAAGCTAAAACTTTTGCACCTAATCCTTTGAATAAGCTTGCAGTTGTTAAACCGATACGGCCAATCCCAACTACACCTACTGTACAATTGCGAATTTCTTTAGCAAACATTTGAGCATCTACACGGAAATCTTGTTTACTTGTTTTTTTGAAACTGTGTATGCAACATTTCTTAATAATGTCATCGCTAACGTCACTGCTAATTCACTAATTGCATTTGGTGAATAGAATGGCACATATCCTAATTTAAATCCTAATTCACGTGCGTAAGGTGCATCAATGTGGTTTACTCCTACTGTACGAGTAATCACATATTTTACGCCCTAATTCTTTATAAATATCTAAGTTTTTCTTTATTTGCCCAGCAATTTCCACGTAAAATAACTGCTTGACATCCTTCTGCTAATCGTGCTGTTTCTGCTGAATTTAAATATTCAGGTGTTGTTACTAATTCATAACCAAATTTTGCATTCACTGATTCAAAAATTGGTTTTTCTACATCACGAACTCCGTATGCTAATACTTTCACGTTTTTCCTCCAATATCGAAAATGGAAAAAGTATCCCCGTCTTACATGGTTCTACTTTTCCATTCCCAAAAATTTTATTTCATTTAAACTAGATTATAAACCTTTTAAAAATAACTGATCCTAATACAATCCAGAATACTACTGCTGCAACACTTAATACTGTTGCTAATAATGACGCGTTACTTGCTAAAACGGCTTCACGATCATATTTAATCGCATAAGCTACTGCTACTGTTGCAGGTGGTGTTGCAAGCATAATAATAATACCCATTGCAGCTTCATAACCCATTGGTAAGAATGGACGTACTGCAAAAATAATTGCCACAAAGATAGCTGGAACTACTAATAATTTCACTAAACTATAGAACCAAACTGCACGTTCTTTTACAGCATCACCTAAAGAAATGTTACCTAATGTAATCCCGATTGCTAACCAAGCTAATGGTGAGCTTAAGTCCGCTAAATAAGAAATAGCTTTAAATAACCATGGAGCTGTTTTATCGATACGTAAGAAAGCCACCATAATTTCTTTATCTTTATCCATTACAGCAACTTGTGGTAATGAACCTTGGAATACCCAGATTAATAAACCAGCAAAAGTTGCGATAACGATAATATTTCCAAAAAATTAATTTTAAATTTTTCTTTTCAAATTTCATACCACTCATACAGAATTAAACCATATGAATATAAAAATACACGATAAGCTAAATTGAAAATGTTCGCATATAATGTACCAGTTGCTCCTAGCAATCCGTTAATAATCGGAATACCGAAGAACGTTGTTGAACCAAATGTTGTTAAAACAGAAAGAGTCGTTTTACGATCCCCTTTCTCTTTCATGAAGAATAACTCTCCTAAAAACAATTAAAAATTGCATAAGCGATAAAAACCAAAAAAATAAATACGTTTAATCCTGTTGTAAATGTTTCTTGTTTAATATCTTGCATGAACGCTTTGAACGCTAACGCAGGAATCGCAACAGATAACGCTAAAGTTACTAATGACCTTTCCACTATTTGCATCAACAATATCCTTTTTTTACGAATAATATATCCGACTAAAAATAATAGAAATTGTTGAAAAGATTGCTGCCACAAATGTTGGCGCAGTTAAAATTTTCAGAATTTCAGCTGATGACATCTAAAAATTAACCCCTTTTTCTATTTTTTATTTTTGTACCCTTGCACATACATCAGTATTTTTACCATATTTTTCATTTTTATTTGCAAAATATTTTTCTTAGTATGAAAAATGCCAATTTGTCATGAAAAAACATTTCATTAAGATGATAAGCTTGCATATCAAATTTAACTTCTATTTCTCTGTACAAATTCGAATTTCTGGTTGTTCAGGAGAGGCCTTTAACAGTACTGCCAATAAATCCGCACTACTTGTAACAGCTACCGCTTGATTTCCCCATTCCACAAAATAATAGTGATGTGCCTTTAGCAGTTCTACCTCAAAAACTCTTGCAACTAATTTTCCTAATAGAGAGAAGCCTTGTTTCACTTCCCTTAAATTATCTTCTTCCAACGCTTCTAATATCCCTTTAAATTCATCTGGAGGCAACTGTATTTGATTCGTATTCAATAAATGCGTCAACAGTTTAAAAAGCATAATAGGATTGATTCACTTTTCTTGCCTCCTATCGATTTTTCATCTAACCATTGTTTAGCTACTTTTTAAAATCGGCAACTCACGATTCGTCAATAATCTTCCTAATTTTTATCTGTTTGACTTTCATACAATTTTTACCGCTTCTTCATATCCAAGCATTAATACCTTCATTTGAAAATCATTTTTCATAATCTAGTAATTCTTGTTCCCCACGACTTTTCATTTTACATAAATAATAATGATTCATATTATGACGATTCACTGCGTGATAATAGTCACTCACGATTCCAATTTTACATAGTAGTTCACTTTCGATGCCTAATTCTTCCTTAACTCTCGTAAAACTGCCTCTTCAGCATTTTCACTTTCTTCTATACCTCCACCTGCAGTTTCGATATAAGTTCCCAGTCCGAATAAATCATCTCTAGTAATTTGAACAAAAATAAAATCGATTCTGTTCATCCACAACAATCGCTCTAGCACAATGTCGAACCTTTTGTTCACCTATTCTTTCCCATTCCTTGTCCTCTAATTCTAAATAAAAGTGTAAATTTTTCATACATCTTCCTCCAATCGCACTCACTATTATATCTCTTTTTTTCCTAAAACACAAAAGAGAAGATCCTCAAGACCTTCTCTCATACATTTCAAAATAAGTTTCTCTAATTTTCTTTCGATTTAAAAACAGTATTTAAGAAAATTGCCATTACGCTGCTAACTACAATCCCATTTGAGAAGAACATTTGAACTGCAGTCGGCATGCTAATAAAATAAATTACTATTATTAAATCCAACACCCATACTAATGGAAATTGCTGCGATTAAGAAGTTATGTTCATTATTAACAAAATCGACTGTTGATAACACTTGCATCCCTCGAAGCGATACAAATCCAAACATTACGACCATTGCTCCCCAATGACAGGACTAGGAATAATTTGAGCCAACGCTCCAAACTTCGGCAATAAACCTAAAAATAATTAAAAAGACTGCCGCATAGTAGATTGGAAGACGATTTTTTTACTCCAGAAATTTTTACTAATCCCACATTTTGAGAAAAATCCTGTATATGGAAAATGTATTAAACAACCCGCCAAGTAAAACTGCCATCCCTTCAGCACGAAGCCCATTACGAAGACGAGTTGCATCAATATTTTCACCTGTAATATTTGAAAGTGCCATATAAACACCTGTTGATTCAACCATTGAAACTGTTGCAATAATACACATCATAGCAATAGAGGACAATTCAAAAGTCGGCATTCCAAAATAAAAATACAGACGGAACATGAACAACAGCCGCTTGCTGTACCGGCGAAAAAAATCAACTAATCCATACTAGTTGCAACAACTGTTCCAACAATCAGCCCAATTAAAATCGAAATTGATTTGATAAATCCTTTTGTAAAAAAATGTTAATCAAAAGAATAATAACAACCGTAATAATCGAAAGTAATAAACTTTGCGCCGTTGGCTCTGGAGAATTATTTCCCATATTTCCAATCGCTACTGGTATTAATGTTAATCCAATTGTTGTAATAACAGAACCCGTCACAATCGAAGGGAAATAGTTCGCTAATTTAGAAAATATACCTGAAACTAAAATGACATAAATCCCTGAAACGATTAAAGCACCAAACATCGCTCCACTACCATGACTCTTACCGATTATAATTAAAGGAGCTACCGATTGAAACGCTACCCTAATACAATTGGAAGACCTACACCAAAGTGTTTGTTTAATTGAAGTTGTAACAATGTAGCAATCCCGCACATGAAAAATATCTGTAGAAAATTAAATACGTTAACTGTTCACTAGAATAACCCAAAGCTGTAGCAATCATTAGAGGAACAAGAATAGAACCTGAATACATTGCTAATAAATGTTGTAACCCTAAAACTGCTGCTTGCGAGTGTTTTTGTTGTTGCATTATAAGTCTGCCTCCTTAAAAATAACATTCCCATTTTTCAAAAACGTTCAATACGAGCTAATGATAACACTGGATATCCAGCTTCTTCTATCAATCCACGACCATCTTGGAATGATTTTTCAATGACAATTCCTACTGCTTCTACTTTTGGCACCAGCTTGTTCGATAATTTCAATCAAACCTTTAGCAGCTTGCCCATTGGCTAAGAAATCATCAATGATGAGCACTTTATCTTCATTAGACAGATATTTACCTGCAATAGATACCGTATTACTTACTTTTTTAGTAAAGGAATACACTTCTGCAGTTAATACTCCTTCATTCATCGTAATATTTTTAGATTTCTTTTGCAAAAATCATTGGAACATCTAGTTTATCAGCTACATAAATCGCTGGAGCAATACCGGACGCTTCAATCGTAACAACTTTTGTAATTTCCGCATTCGCAAATTTTTTTCTGCGAAAACTTCTCAATTTTATGCATCAGACGAATATCCACTTGGTGAGTTAAAAGGAATCCACTTTTAAGGATGTTTTCACCTAAAACATGACCATCTTTCAAAAATGCGTTCTTCTAGTAATTTCATAAGTCCTCCTACTAATCCAATAGTTTTTCTTACTTCCTCACAACACTTCACCCGAATTAAAAAGCATACATTCTAACTATTGTCAACTCGGAATATCTGTATTTTTAATACTATTAACTCATAAAATCAATAGTTTTAATTATAAAATTTCAATTAAAAACGAACAATAAAAGTTTAGACAAGCTGAAAATATTCATTTTAGGTAATAAAAAGGTCGGACATAATTGTCCGACCTCTAAATAGTCATTAAAAATTATTTTTAATGTTACAGAAGCTCCAACTTCTTCTAATTGAGCTTTTAATGCTTCTGCTTCTTCTTTAGCTAACGCCTTCTTTTTAAGATTCCAGGTGCGCCATCAACTAAAGCTTTAGCTTCTTTTTAATCCTAAACCAGTAGCTTCACGAACAACTTTTAATTACTTTAATTTTTGTTGTCGCCTGCAGATGTTAATTCTACATCGAAGTCTGATTTTTTTCTTCAGCAGCTTCACCTGCGCCACCAGCTACTACAGCTACAGGAGCTGCTGCTGTTACGCCAAATTCTTCTTCGATTGCTTTTACTAAGTCGTTTAATTCTAATACAGTTGCTTCTTTAATGTCAGCAATGATTTGTTCAATGTTTAATGCCATTTTAAAATTTCCTCCATTTTTGGTTAATTAATTTTTATTATTTTTTTGATTAGCTAGCTAGCCTTAAGCAGCTGCGCTATCTTTTTGATCTGCAACGGCTTTGAATGCCAATGCAGTGTTGCGAACTGGTGCTTGTAATACTGATAATAGCATTGATAGTAAGCCCTTCGCGGTTTGGTAATTTTGCAAGAGCTTCGATTTCTTCTTTTAGAAGAAACTTTACCTTCGATTACACCTGCTTTAATTTCTAAAGCTTCAACTTTTTTAGCAAAATCAGCTAAGATTTTAGCAGGAGCTACTACGTCATCGTTACTGAAAAGCTACAGCTGATGGTCCTTTGAAAATGTCATCCATTCCTTCTAAACCAGCTTCTTTAGCTGCACGTGATAAGATGCTGTTTTTACAACTGCAAATTGTACACCTGCGTTTACGTAATTCTGTACGTAAGTTTGTTGCTTGTTCTACTGTAATTCCTAAATAATCCACAACTACAACAGATGTTGCGTTTTTGAATTGTTCAGCAACTTCAGAAACTTGTTGCGCTTTTTAGCAATAATTGCTTCACTCATCTTCGTGTTTTCACCTCCTGAAATTTTAGGTAGGGGCATAAAAAAACTCTATGCCCACAAAGACATAGAGAAATAAGATCAACTTGTTCTCCCTCGGTAGGATATTAAGGCTAACGCCCCCTACTGTCTTCGGTCGCATTCAACTAGAAAATAGTTTACAGGAACCAAAAGCTCTTGTCAACTATTTTTGCTATTTTGAATATTTTTACTTACTCACCTAAGATGAGTTTTGTAAGTTCTTCAGAAGTTACGGCTCCAAAATATTCTGTTAGTTCAAATGTGTCTAACACAGCTTTAATATCTTCTTCAACCATACGAACGCCTATTAATTGTGTTTCTACATCTTGAATTTCTCGTTTGAGAAGAAATCCCCACGAATACTACATTTTGTAATTCTTCCTTGTTCTACTTCTAAATAAACTTGAATTGTTCCTGCTTTTAAATCTTCCATCACGATAGTCGCTATATTGTGGAGATTCTCCATAATTCAATCCCAATTTTTATACTTTTTTTATCTGTCAATTCATCAATCGATTTCCAATCTTCTTCCGTTAAGACATAACGTTTCGCTTCATCTATTGAATCAATTCCTAACAACTTGCAAGTCATTAAATTTTTAAATTCATCAATTGTAATTTCTTGATATTCTGGTGCTAAATTTGGACGAATCGAACCCACTCTTGCTCTTGTAGATTGAATCCCTTTTGATTGTAATTTCTTTTTTTGTTTGGATTCAAAACTTTTTCCATCGCATCATAATCCACATCTAATAGTAAAGAATAACCTCCATAAACACGACCATTACTAATCGTCATAGCAGCTCCAGAAACTTTCTTCCCATCGATGGTTAAGTCATTGCGGCCAGTTTGTTCTACTCCAGTTGCTCCTAACTCATGCAGCGCTTGAATCGCCGGAGCATATGTTCTCTTAAAATCTCCAAATACACCATTATCTTGAATTAAATAACAAACATTAACAGCACCTGAATCTACATATACGGCACCACCACCCGTATCTCTTCTAACGACTTGAATATTATGTTCTTTTTAAATATTGTTCATTCACTTCTGCAACTGTATTTTTGGAATTTACCTATTTCTACTTTTTGGATCGCAGTAATAAGGGAATAAAATATCATCATTTAAAAATATATTTTTGTTGTACATATACTTGCATCGTAAGAGCTACTGCTCCGTCTGTAACATACTTCCCATTTCTAATTGGTTCAATCAAATACATAAAAGCTTTCCTTCTTCCTTTAATAATTGATGTGTTTCGTGTATTAATGTTGCTATATTATCTGATAATAGTAGGGTGCGATTTCGAATGGCTAAAGGCACTCGATAATGTTTATGGTTCATACTTACATAAACCGCATTTGGATTTTCTGTAACTTTCTTCTGGAATGGTGTTTTAATAAATTGTGGTGTTGTAAATCCAATTCCAATTTCTAAATATACTACTTTTCCTGTCTCATATTGTTTTAAAAAGCATCATAACGAGCTTTTTTTGTGCAAAAGAAATCTGCAGACTCCACCATCCCTTTTTCCGCATTACGCTTATTAATTTCTAATGGCGCTCCACATTCTGGGCAAAATGGAATTAATTCGTACGGGATTTTCATATCTTTTTGCCTTGCAATCATTTCACGAATCAACTCATCTTTTCGATAAGTTTGCGGATGACAATGTTGACTACATTGTAACAACCCGTATTCCCCTTGAATATGAAATACTTTATCCATATCAAATCCTGCTACTTCAAAGGCATTATCAGCATTCGTAGTAATAATATGGTACGGTTTTTATTTCAAGCATTTCTTTCAACTCAACATAAGCTGCACCAACTGGTTGATCGAAGTAATTCAATGCAATAAAACGACTTTGGAAAGACCAGTACTCTTCCCAACTTGCAAATTGAAATAAACTTGCTTGTAACATATCTAATAATTGATACTTTTTCAATAAAAATCTGGAAATGCTGATTCAAAAACGTTCCCCAATATAAGTGAACCCATCCGCAGCAGACATTCCTGCACCAATTCCTACAACAATAGCATCCGCTTCTTCAAATAAAGCTTTTTAATTGTTGCGCCTGACTTTCCATCTTTTGTATCGGTGTAATCCATTCCACTGCTTTCCCTCCCTTCTATCATCATTGTAATAATTTTTTTATAAAGCCATTTTTTCTTCATTTGTATAAGTCGATAAAATCATCGTTTCTGGAAAGACGTGTTGCTTAGCCCAATCCCTTACAACCGAAACTGCAATTTTGGGCAGCATCTTCTACTGGAAAAAACCAAATTGACCTGTTGAAATTCCACAAAAAGCAATACTTTCTAACTTCATTTCTTCTGCTTTCTTTAAACAACTCATATAACATTTCTCTAATAATTGTTGCCGAATAGCCGTAACGGGCTTACCAGGTGGAATAAAAGGGCCTACTGTATGAAAAACATATTCGCAAGGCAAATGAAAACTTGGTGTCACCTTCACAGATCCCACCGGTTCTTTTTTTCTTTTGAGCGAGTTGAATTTGATGACAACATTCTCTTAACTTGACCCCTGCAAACGTATGAACGACATTATCAATACAACGATGATTTGGAATAAAACATCCTAACAAATCGCTATTCGCAGCATTTACAATTGCATCCACTTCTAAATGACATAAGTCCCCATGATATAATTTTATTCTCTCCTCATTTGTATCTTGGCAACTTTCTATCCCTACAATTGCCCCTGTATGATGTTGCCTTAAATACGCCTCTTCCAACTCTAAATAACGCGTGTCCGCTTGACTAGCAGGTCTAATATTGACCAACCCTCGCCAAATTTCTTCTAATTCTTTTTCTGATTTCCCAGAGAAATCTGAAGCAAGTTCCCCTTTTTCTTCCATCAAAAAGCAATCATTTGCTGTAATCGATCCATTTGAGTCTCTTTATTCATCTTCTAATGCCATAAATTGCGCTTCATCAACATCTGTTAGTACTACTAACCAATGTTCTTCTGGTTTTTCAGAGTTTAATAATGTTGGCTCATCTACTGCAGCTTTGTTATATGCCACTACTTTTCCTCCAATTGGAGTCACAATAGACATCACTGTTTTTAGAAGCTTCAATACTAACAATTTCTTCTTCGGCTTCTAACACTTCATCTTGGCTAAATTGAACAAAACCAATTGTACCCACATCATCTTGTAATTCTGGTGTCATACGAATCGTATAACGGTCTCCTTCTTTATCAATCCATAAAAAAATTTTGCAAATTTTCTCATTTTTATTCATCCTTTCTACTGATACAATTGTGCGAATAATTCTAACGCACGTTTACGGTTTTCAAATCCTCCAACTAATGGAATCATTAATAATTCATCCGGATTACAAACTTGGCATAATTCATCCAGTTGTGCTTTTACCACCTGAGAATCTCCAACAATTAACCGTTGACGATTGTCCTCGATTGTTTTTCTTTCTGCTGAAGTTACTACTCGACTCTCTACATCCGTATTTGTTGGGAATGTTTCGAATTCACTAAAAATCTTGTTTCCCTAACATCCATAAGTCTAACGCTTGAGCCATCTCTTCTGCTTTTTCTTCATTATCTGCAATCACTACAAAAACTGCTAAAAATAAAACGAGAGGCTGACCCATTTACCGATTCAAACTCTTTACGGTAAGCTTCTGATAATTCTTTTGCTAATACAAGAGGCTCTTGAGGAATATACGGGAAAAACTCCATAAACAAATCCTAAGCCATTTTTGCAGCAATATGAACGGATTCACCACCCATTCCTAATAAAAATTGTTCGGAACTCTCTTTTGTAGAAGGAACAACTTCATTTGTTTGAATGTTTCCCTGTAAATTAGCTATCCATTCTCCAAACTGCGCTTTCGTATAATGACTTTTCAAAGCTGTTGAAACTGCTCTTGTTCCAATTGAATTTCCTAATCCGATATCGATTCTTCCTGGGAATAGTACTTCTAATGAGTTCATCACTTCAGCTACCTTATACGATGCATAGTGTAATCCCATAATACCACCTGAACCAACATGAATATTCTTTGTTTGAGAAGCAATCGCTGGAATCACCACTTCAGGTGTACTTATCGACAAAGCTTTTACTTGATGGTGTTCTGCTACCCAAAAACGTGCATAGCCTAATTCTTCTGCTATTTTAGCTAATTGAATCGTCTCTTGAATCGCTTCTTCATTTGTTTTTCCAAAATCAACAACGCCATAATCCAGTACACTAATTTCCATCGATAGCTCTCTCCTTATAGTTAACTTCCAAACTTCTAAAGAAATCTCTAGCATTTTTATGAAGCGACTCTCCAAAAATCCATTAATGGCACAATATCTTTAAATGCCGCTTGAGGAATCGCTAACTCTTCTAGATTCTCAGGTTTAATCGACAATTGTATTTCTTCTGATTTACCTTCTCTAATTTTTTCAGCGAATTCAGGATCTGTAATAAACGGAGTCGATAAGCCAACAAGGTCGGCATTCTCTAACGCTTCTAACGCTTTTTCTTGACTATTAATCCCACCAGAAGCAATCACTGCAACTTTTCCTTTTAACGCTTTATAAATCATAGCATTCACTAATTCACCTTGATGAGGACCTTTTGCGCGAATTTTATTTCGAAATACATCATGCCCCCAACTCGCAATCGCTAAATAATCAATCGAAGCAATTGTTAGAGCTTGATGGAAAAATTCTAGAAACTCATCAATACTATAGCCAATTTGATTTCCTCTAGTTTCTTCAGGAGTCGCTCTAAAACCTAAAATAAAAATTCTCCCCAGCATATTCCTGAATGGTTTCTTGACGACTTTCAACACTTCTATTCCAATGCGAGAACGATTTTCTAGAGATTGTGATCCATATTCATCTGTTCGCTCATTTGAAAAAGTAGAGAAGAATGTTTGAATTAACAAACGTTGAGCAGAAGAAATTTCCACTCCATCAAATCCTGCTTCAATCGCAATTTTCGTTGCACGACGATAATCTTCAATTACTTGATGAATTTCTTCAATTGTCATCTCATGCACTTCATGCGGAAATGGCGATTGTAATTTCATCGCACTAGGACCTACAACCGTTTTATCTCGATTCAATGCATGACTGGCAAAAACGTCCCGCATGAGTTAATTGTAAAATAGCCGTTGCTCCTTGAGATTTCATTTCCTGTGCTAATTTCTTCAACCCTGGAATAGCCGCCTCATCCATCGCACTAAATCCAAATTCAAATAGTTGCCCTTGTTTATTGACGTACGCTGCCCCTGTAATTTGTAAAGCAGCAGAACCTGCACGTCTCTTTGCATACAATAAATCATCTTGCGTAATATACCCTTCTTCCGTTGAAGAATTCGTCACCATTGGTGATAATACAAAACGATTCTCTAATACAATATTCCCCTTCAATGTAAAAAGGCTCAAACAATGCGTCTATTGTTTTCATTTTTAAACACCTTCCTTAACCACACATATTTCTATTGTATCACTTTTCTGACTTCTTGCTGGAATTTTTTTCTACTTTATCAAAACTTCCATAGCTCATCTTGTTCCCACTGTTCAGCAATGGCTAGTAATAAATCTTCTCTACCTTTTGCAGCAACTAACTGCACTCCAATAGGCATTCCTTCACTTGAACAACCAACTGGAAGACTAATCGCTGGTTGACCTGTAATATTTATTCGTTGTGTAAATGGAGTATCTTCCACACTAGACTCAAACATTTTCCACACAACTTCTTGACGTTTTTCATGTGATAATTCATGAATATGCTCCATCTTCTCGATTAAGTCAGTATCTAAAGTGTACGCATTTTGTTTTGGTGCAGTATTCGCAACCGTCGGCAACAATAACACATCATATGTATCATGAAGTTGCATCATCGCTTCAGCATAACGATCCCAATCCCCCGCAACTCGTGCATAATCAGCACCCGTCACCATTAACCCACTTTGATACATCACCCATGTCATCAATTCCATATCAAAACGAGTCAATGGACGTTGCAATTGTTTCTCCATTTTTGAAACATCACAACAGTCTCTGCTCCACTAATGAGATAAAAATCCTTTTTGAAGCTCAACTCCATTAATCCGATCTTCTGTTATTTCACTAACTACATGACCATCTAATTCAAATTTCTTTGCCATTTGACGAACAACTTGTTCCACTTCACTAGAAACTTTTCCACCAATCGGATGCTTTAATAGCATCCCCACTTTCAATGGACGATTTAATTTAGGGGAATATAAATGTTCTTTTTTTGCAACAAAGGGAATGAAACGGACTCTCTAATTGACATGTTTGCAAATGCCACAACAAATTCCGAGTATCTCTCACCGTTTTTGTTAAAGCGGAATTGAACCGTCGCTCCATTCCACCCACGATAAGAACCAGGGCCCACCGGAACACGACCACGGGTCGGCTTCAACCCAATTAACCCATTATGACTAGCCGGCACACGAATCGAGACCTCCCCATCACTTGCAGCTGACATTGGAGAAATTCCTGCAGCAACAATCGCAGCAGCTCCACCACTAGATCCTCCTGCATTTACGGTTTCATCTAAAAATGACGAACAGAGCCATGTAACTGAGCATCACTTACCATTTTATACCCAAACTCAGGAGTATTTGTTCTTCCTAAAATAATAAACCCCAATTCTTCTAGACGTTTCACAAAATGACTCGTCTCATGACAAATATAATCTTTAAATAAACAAGAACCATAGGTACAAGGTGTCCCTTCTTTCTCTTGCCCTAAGTCTTTTAAAAATAAAGGAACTCCCGCAAAAGGTTGATTTTTCACTTGAAACTTCTTTGCTTCTTCTATTGCTTCTTCATAACGTGTCGAAACAATCGCATTTAACCTTGGATTCAACCGTTCTGCCTTTTCAATTGTTTCTAACACCAATTCCAACGGACTCACTTGTTTATTACGAACCGCTTGCGCCATACTAGTCGCATCTCGAAAACATCTCCCCACCTTCTTTCACAATATTTCGCATTGTCATTATATACATGTACGTTCTTTATTGGCAATGAGAATGCATGGGAAGAACTTCCCATAGTAGCATGAGACTCACTTTGCGAGACTGCTGCCGTCTTCAGCTACTATTCCAAGAAGTCCCATTTTTAACGTATCTCATTTACAGATAGAAAGGATTTTTCCCGTAGCATGAGCGCTAGAATCTGTCATAACAGATTCTAGCACAGGAAAAATTGAGACCTCAGGCTCAATTTTTAGCTACGAGACTCGCTTCGCGAGGCTACTAGCGTCCCAATGCTACAATTAGAAAAATCCTTTCTATACGCAAAAAAGAGCCGAGATATCTCGACTCTTTTCGTATTGTTAAAATTATAGAGAAGCTACGTCTACTTTAACCCCAGGGCCGAAAAGTAGTATGTCACAGCAAACGTTACGTACGTATTGACCTTTAACTGTAGCAGGTTTGATACGTAATAATGTTTCGTGAATTGTTTTGAAGTTTTCTACTAATTTTTCGTTTTCGAATGAGACTTTACCGATTGGAACGTGGATGTTACCAGCTTTGTCAACACGGTAAGTTACTTTACCAGCTTTGATTTCTTCAACAGCTTTAGTTACGTCCATTGTAACAGTACCTGTTTTAGGGGTTTGGCATTAAACCTTTGGGTCCCTAATACACGACCCTAAACGACCAACTTCACCCATCATGTCAGGTGTAGCTACGATAACGTCAAACTCAAACCATCCACCTTGGATTTTTGAGCTAATTCGCTATCACCAACGTAGTCTGCGCCAGCTGCTTCAGCTTCTTTAGCTTTTTCACCTTTTGCGAATACTAATACGCGTTGAGTTTTACCTGTTCCGTTTGGAAGAACTACTGCTCCACGTAATTGTTGGTCAGCTTTCTTTGGATCTAAACCTAAACGATATGCAACTTCTACAGATGCATCAAATTTAGCGAAGTCTGTTTCTTTTGCTAATGCGATTGCTTCTTGAACTGAGTAAGCTTTTGAAGAATCGATTTTTTTAGCGGCTTCTAAATATTTTTTGCTTTTCTTTGCCATTGTATAATTTCCTCCTATTGTGTGGTTTTAACGGTTTCTACCTCCCACAAAGTCCATGAGTGAAACACTCGTGCTAGGGACTTTTGGAAGCTGCATGTTTGTTAGCCTTCTACTACAAATCCCATTGAACGGGCTGTACCTTCGACCATGCGCATTGCAGCTTCAACATCTGCTGCATTTAAGTCAGGTGCTTTTAATTCAGCAATTTCTCTAACTTGATCACGAGTTACAGTAGCAACTTTTTTCTTGTTTGGTTCGCCTGAACCTTTTTCTACTTTAGCAGCTTTCTTTAATAATACTGCTGCTGGTGGTGTTTTACAGATGAAGTCGAATGAACGGTCTTCATATACTGAAATCACTACCGGAATGATTAAACCAGCTTGATCAGCTGTACGAGCGTTGAACTCTTTACAGAAGCCCATGATGTTAACTTGTGCTTGACCTAAAGCTGGACCTACTGGTGGAGCTGGTGTTGCTTTTTACCTGCAGGAATTTGTAATTTAACTAGTTTTTACAACTTTTTAGCCACGAGACATTACCTCCTTGATTGTTTCGCGCGTGGTTTAAATGGAGATGAAGATTTCTCCTCCACGTTTTTGTTCCAGTGCACACAAATGCACTTTGATATTCTAGCAAGAATTCTTGTGAAATGCAAGTGATTTTTGTAACTTTTTCGATATTTTTTTAATGATTATTGATGTTCTCTAAAAATAACAAACTTTTAAATCAATAAAAACGTTGTAAATCCCTTAATAACTGGAATAATGTTGCACGATATTCAAATTCATCTCTCGTTTTTGGTAGCTCTAAGTTTCTAAATTCATCAATATAATCTTGAATCTCATCCATTAATGATACACCTGTATTTGTTAGATGTAATTGTTCTCCTGTTGAATGGAACATTTCTGCTAACAAATCGACTTCTCTAACAGGACAATGGAAATCATTTTAAATTTTTGCCATTACTTCTAATAATTGTAATTGTTCCGCACGCATTTCAAAATAGCATAGATCTTTTATTAAATTGACTAAATAATTGATTTTCACTCTCGATATACAATAATTTTTTTGCGCTTCAGTTAATGTTGCTTTTGCTTCTAAAATTAATTTAGCATCATTTGTTTCCGTTCCCTTCTCTTAAAAACGAAGCCATTAAACAGAGAATCTCACGAAGTTTTGCTTCAATTTCTTCTCTTTTCTTTTCAATCTCTTGTTGGTAACTCGGCATATACCAGTTTACTAAAATCGCTACTCGGCCCCAATAAATAAAATTAGTGCTTCATTTAGCAATAAATTTGGCGTAATTTCTTTACTTAACCAAACATGAATAGCTAATACCGAACTAGGTGCAATTCCTACTTCTACTTTAAATAAAAAAAGCTAGTGGAATGAAAATGAGTAAATAAACTCCAAAACCAACTGTCGAATGTCCGAGTAGTAAAAATACACACACTGCTATTGTTAAAGCTAAGGACATAGAAATAATTCTTTTTCCAAGCAATGACAATCGAAGACTTTCTTGTATCTACCACACTCAATATCGCAATAATAGAAGCAACGGAAGCTGAAGATAATCCTATCGCTTGTGCAACTACTAAAGCTCCAAATGCCGCCAATATCATTTTTAATTCCTTTTAATACCATTTATTTTCCCCTTTCTATCCTTAACAATTGTTCTTTTCTATGAACTCCACCTGCATATCCGGTTAATGCTCCATTCTTCCCTAGCACTCGATGGCATGGAATGAGAATACTAATTGGATTTTTCCAACAGCTTGCCCGGCTGCTTGAGCCGAGTATGTTGCTACACCTTTTTCTTTTGCGATTCTCTGCGCAATTTCTCCATAAGTCATTGTTTCTCCATACGGAATTTCTTGCAAAAATCTTCCAAACTCTTTCTTGAAAAATGGTTCCTTTGGGCTGCAACGGAAATGTAATCGGCGTTTGCTTTCCAGAAAAAAATAACTTTCTAACCAACTTTCGACTTGCGCAAAAATCGGTAAATCATTTTTCATCTCAATATCACGGTTGTCCTTAGCATCATTCACTTGCCCTACAAACCATAAGCCTGTTAAAGACTCACCATCACTTCTTAATCGAACTTCTCCTAGAGGGTTTGTATAATTCTTTCAAACACTTCTCAACCTCCCATTTCTCAGAATAAAAAAATAGTATACTCCATTTACTTACAAAAAAGAAGTGGTATGTTTGTATTACTAATATTTTTTAAGGAGTTCTTATGATTTTACACCAAGCTTATTTACACATTTTCGATAAAAAAACAGTGGAAACTTACTATTATCCCAAAAAGAATTACCTTTATCGAATCCCTATATTACAGAATATTTTACAAAAATCATTGAAAAACATTGAAAAAGCGACCCTCGTCATGGTGTCTTACCTCCAGAAGAACCACTTCTAGGATTTTTAGCAGACGACAGTATCCCTTTTATTGAAAAAACTCAACAACTTGCTCATAAATTATATGAAATTATTGCTCCAGCAGAAGATATTCCTGCTGCTGATTATGTATTCGCATCAGGCATTAATGATCGAGGTGGAAATTTCTTTGCGATTTTACGTCTAGACTATAGCTCTAAATATACGCATTTTTTAGATTATGAAGACGACCAAGTATTAAATACCGTTTTGCAAAATCATGCCATTTTACCAAATCCTTCTCAAAAATTAACAGAAGCATTCATTGTGGATACAAGTAATGGACAGTACCAATTAATCGAACGAAAATATATTGTAGAAGGTATCCTGTATTTCTCTGAACAATTTTTAGAAATCACTCCTCCAACAAGTACACAGGAACAAATAAAGGAAATTAAAAAGACAGTCACTCATGTTGCTAAAAATATGATGAAGAAAAATTATCTTGCACTCGCAACAACACAACAGGCAATCTTAACACAATTAGAAGAAAGTGATGAAATTGATGCAGGAATTATTTTTCGATACGGTCTTCAAGGATAAACCCTCTTGCAAAAGAAGCAGCTTACCAAGCCATTGCGACTGAAAAATTCCAGAGAAAATTCCAGTTACAAATGTGCCAAAATATGAAAAAATATAGCAAACAAAAATTCAAACTCGATAACGGGATTGAAATTACCATTCCAAGTGATATTTACGAAAAATAAAGAAATGGTGGAGTTTATCAATAATCCTGATGGATCCATTTCTGTATTAATTAAAAATATCGATTCAATCATGAATCGATTCAATGCATAAAAAGGCGAAATGAAGTTCTTCTTCATTTCGCTTTTTCTAGTTAAATAATGGTTGCCAATTAAAAATCTTGATAGTCAATAATACTATTTTTTTATCTAGCCCCACATCTTCTAACTCAAATTCTAATCGTTCAAATTCCTTTTTAGCAATCAGTTCTCGCTTAGAATCTTTCGTTAATTGATATACAAAAATCGATCCATTTCCTGTTCCAGATGAAAAACCTACTTCTGAAAGTTTTTCCTTCCGGAAACACATTGAATCCTTGTCTAGCTCCGCCTGAGCCTACATATCCTTGTACAGCAAGTTTAGGTGTTGTTCCATCCTCTAAAATAATATACCGCATGCATATAATATTGAGAATCAGTACCTTTTCCTTTATGCGCTAGTAGTAATTCATTAACACCGTCTTCATTTAAATCTCGAAAATCAACATAAAAATTCATTTTGGATTTTTTTATTCATCGATTCTTGAATAACTGGTGCTAATCCCAAAGGAGATTTTGTAATTTGTACACCCTTTGCCTTAATCTCTTTGAAATAATCTAACACATCTCGATATAATTCTTTATCACTGGGTTTTTGTAACAGTCGTTGAACTTTCTGTAGTAGACTCTGCTACTTGTGTTGTCGCTGAAGAACGATTTGATGAAAAAGTTTGTAGTAGAAGAATTTAATCCACAAGCCGTTAATAATGTAATGAAACTTGCAACAATTCCTATAAGCTTTTTATTCATAAAACTCTCCTTATAATGGTTTCTTCAACGGAATCCCTGGTTTTTCGTGGATATTTATTTGGAGTTTCTTTTTGTTTTTAGGATGGTTACGACATGACGATTTCCACCTTCATACGGTAAATCAAAGGACACATCACCTTCCACTTTTCCACCTAAAATGGCAATCGCCTTTTTTGCTTCTTCTAACTCCACTTCTGTATGAGCAGCTTTCAACGCTAAAAAGTATCCTTGTTTCTTCACTAATGGCATACAAAATTCGCTTAGTACGCTTAATTTTGCTACCGCTCTAGCTGTTACAACATCATAAGAGGCTCTAAAATTTTTATTTTGCCCAAAAGTTTCAGCACGATCATGGAAACATCGCACATCTGTTAACCCCAACGTTTCTACTAAAGTATTTAAAAAGTAATTCGTTTATTTAACGAGTCCACAATTGTCACTTTTTAAATCTGGAAATACAATTTTTAATGGAATACTTGGGAAGCCTGCTCCAGCTCCGACATCACACAATGTTTGATTCGATAGCTCATGATGAAAGCCTAACGCTAAAGAATCATAGAAATGTTTCAGATAAACTCCTTCTTCATCTGTAATCGCCGTTAAATTCATCTTTCTCATTCCATTCCACCAATAATTGAAAAATATTGATGAAATTGTTCTTTTTGCACATCTGTTAACGTAATGCCATGCACTTCTTGGAGTCTTTGATAAAATTCTTCTGGTTTCATACAATTCTCCTATTCTTGAACTTTCGCAATTTTTCCTTGTTCGATATACACCATTAAAATCGATACATCGGCAGGATTTACCCCACTAATACGGCTTGCTTGCGCAATCGTTTCTGGTTGAATTAATTTCAAACGTTGACGAGCTTCTGTGGCAAGTCCGTTAATGGCATCATAATCAATATTCGATGGAATACGTTTTTGCTTCCATACGTTTTAATTTTTCTACTTTTTTTCAATAGCTTTTGCAATATAACCTTCATATTTTTACAGAAATTTCTACTTGTTCTTTCACTTCACGAGAAACAGCTACTTCTTCTGCTGCAAAGCCAATTAAGTCATCATAAGATAACTCTGGACGTTTTAATAGATCACTTAATAAAATACCATCTTTTAATTCTGCAGGATTCTTTTTTCTGCTAAAATGCTTGAAGTTGTTCAGTTGGCTTCAAACGAATTGATTGGATACGTTTAATTTCTGCTTGAATGGCTGCTTGTTTTTTCTTGGAAGGCTGCATAACGTTCGTCTGAAATTAAGCCTAGTTCACGTCCTTTTTCTGTTAAACGTAAATCTGCATTGTCATGACGTAATAATAAACGATATTCCGCACGAGACGTTAATAAACGATATGGCTCTGTCGTTCCTTTTGTTACTAAATCATCTACTAATACTCCAATATATGCATCACTACGGCCTAAAAATAAATGGTTCTTCTCCACGGATTTTACGAACAGCATTAATTCCGGCATAAAGCCCTTGACCGGCAGCTTCTTCATATCCACTTGTTCCATTCATTTGTCCAGCTGTAAATAAGTTTTCAACAATTTTTGTTTCAAATGTATTTTTTAATTGATGTGGAATAACAACATCATACTCAATAGCATAACCCGTTCTCATCATTTCAGCTTTTTCCAAACCTTCTACCGTATGAATCATTTGAATTTGAACATCTTCTGGTAGAGAAGTCGACAATCCTTGAATATACACTTCTTCCGTATTTTTCCCTTCTGGTTCTAAGAAAATTTGGTGGCGAGGTTTATCGCTGAAACGTACGATTTTATCTTCAATAGATGGGCAGTAACGAGCTCCTACCCTTCTACAATTCCTGTAAACATTGGTGCACGATGTAAGTTCTCACGAATTTTTTTCATGAGTTCCTTCATTTGTATATGTCAACCAACATGGAATTTGATCATAGCGATAGTCTTCATCTTTAGAAGTGAAAACTAAATAAGTTTGGTGTTTCATCTCCTGGTTGATTTCTGTCTTACTATAATCAATGGAAGAACTTTTCACTCTTGGAGGAGTTCCTGTTTTTAAAACGAGCTAATTCAAAGCCTAATTCTAATAAGTTTTCTGATAATTTAATCGAAGGTTGAGAATTATTGGCTCCTGAAGAATATTTCAATTCTCCAATAATAATTTGTCCACGAGAAGATGTTCCAGCCGTTAAACCACTGCTTTTTGAACGGTAAATCGCACCCGTATGAGATACGACCCTTTACAACACTCATCTTCTACAATTAAACGTTCCGCAATCCCTTGTTTTAAATCAAGATTTTTCTTGTTGTTCAATTGTTTTTCATTTCTTGCGCATATAGATGCTTATCTGCTTGCGCACGTAAAGCTCCGGTACTGCAGGGCCTTTTCCTGTATTTAACATACGCATTTGAATATAGGTTTTATCAATATTTCTTCCCATTTCTCCGCCCTAGCGCATCAATTTCACGCACAACGACTCCTTTTGCAGGACCTCCAACAGACGGATTACAAGGCATAAATGCCACCATTTCTAAATTCATTGTTAATAATAATGTTTTAGCACCCATACGAGCACTTGCTAGCGCAGCTTCACTTCAGCATGACCCGCACCGACTACGATAACATCATAGTTACCAGCTTCATAAGTTGTTACCATACTTCCTCCCTACTTTCTATTGTTCATTAGTTGTATAAAATTCCACTTGATGGCGAATGTATTCACCATTTTCATATATAAATTTAGCTGAGAAAAATGGACGATTCTCTAATAGCCAACTCATAAAAATTAAAATCGCCTTTCCAAGTTGGCTTGGTCAATACTGATCATAAGGAACCCACTCTAAAGTCCCTTCAGGAGAATCAATTAATTCCCCAGAAAAATTGCGTTACTCGAAAACACATACGTATACCAATCATGTTCGGGAGTAAATTCAGGAAAAAGTAATAATCCCTTTTTAACGCCATTTGCGAACCGTTAAACCTGTTTCTTCAAAAAATTTCACGAATGGCACATTCTTCTGGAGATTCACCTGCTTCAATTTTACCGCCTACTCCGATGTATTTGCCTTCATGCACATCATTTGGTTTCTTATCACGCTTTAGTAATAACAATTCTTTTCCATTATCGATATAGCAAATCGTTGCTAATTTTGTCATACGAAACTCCCTTCTCCAACAGTGGCTTTCTCTTATTTTTCCTAAACAGAATTGGCTAAATAATTGAGTTAGAAGCTCATCTTGGATGCTGTCTCCTGTAATTTCTCTAATAAATCCCACGCTCTTGTAAAATCAATTTGAATTAAATCCACCGGCATTTCCATTTCAATCCCATTTGCACTTCGACTAATGCTTGTTCTGCTTTTTCTAACAAGGCAATATGACGAGTATTTGATAAGTAAGTCGCATCTCGTTCATTCATTTGTCCTTGGAAGAAATATCCCGCAATTTTTTTCTTCTAATTGGTCGATTCCTTCTTTATTTAACATAGAAGTTGTAACAATTTCTTCTTCCTTAGCATAAGGAGCGATATCCTCTTTGAAAGTTTTGAAGGCAAAATCTGTTTTTATTGAATAAAAATAATACGTTTCATTCCCTTTGTAGTTTCTAGTAAACGAATATCTTCCTCTTGTAATGTTTCGCTTTGATTTAATAATAACAATACAAAATCCGCTTCTTTTTAACGCTTTACGACCACGTTCTACCCCAATTTTTCTACGACATCATCCGTTTCACGAATTCCTGCTGTATCGATTAATTGTAAAAGGCACTCCACGGACATTAACATATTCTTCAATCGTATCTCTTGTTGTCCCTGCAATATCCGTTACAATGGCTTTTTCTTCTCTTAATAACACATTTAATAAACTAGATTTCCCAACATTTGGACGACCCACGATAGCTGTTTTTAATCCATCTCATAAAAATCTTTCCTTAGCTAGCTGTATTTTAATAAGGCACGAATTCCTTGCAATACTTGTTGTGTCTTTTCTCGTAATAATTGCAAAGTCATTTCTTCTACATCATCATATTCTGGATAGTCAATATTCACTTCTACTTGTGCTAATGTATTTAAAATTTCTTGACGTAAATTTTGAATTAAATGTGATAATTGACCATCTAATTGACGCATCGCTAATTGCATTGATTTATCCGTTTTTGCTCGAATTAAATCCATCACTGCCTCTGCTTGAGATAAATCAATACGCCCATTTAAAAAGGCACGTTTCGTAAATTCTCCAGGCTCCGCTAATCTTGCTCCCATACGTAGCACTAATTGCAACACTCGATTAATCGCCACAATCCCTCCATGACAATTAATTTCAACAATATCTTCTCTTGTAAAAAGTTTTTGGAGCTCTTAAGACACTTACCATTACTTCATCATAGACTTCCCAGATTTAGGATCGACAATATGACCATAATGAATGGTATGAGTCTTTTGTTCTTCTAAATATTTTGTTCCACATTGATAAATCGAACTTGCGATTGAAATCGCCAAATCTCCACTAATTCTGACAATTCCAATAGCCCCCTCACCAGGTGCTGTCGAAATCGCAGCAATCGTATCAAATTCTGTTTGCATACTGATATCCTTTCTTGACTTCATTGCACAAAAAGTGCACACTCCACCCTTTATGGATAAAGGGTGGCTCGCACTTTGACTGCTTACCTATATTTCAGTGATATTATACAATACTTTTCTAACAAGCGCTAGTAGAAGGGTCTTCTACCGTGAAAAAAAGCCACATTTCTATTTAAAATAAATTCAATATAGAAAACCAATCTTACGCAATATTCTTTTTCTTCCTTTCAGAAATACGATTTCTCTCAATTTCAATAATTTTACTTTTGTACTTCTTTTTCTGTCATTTTCTCTGATGCTACAAATGCCTCAGCTACTAAAAGAATCTTTTGCGTACTTATCAAATTCTACTTCTTTTTATGAATTAATGCCATAATCGGTTCATCAATACTATCTTTCGTTAGAAGTCTATAAACTAAAAACATCTCTCGTTTGTCCCTATTCTGATACACCCTACTAATCGCTTGTTGTTCCGTGGAAGGTTTCCATTGAGGTTCACATAAAATAACAATATTAGCACTTTGAATATTCAACCCCACTCCACCAGCTTCAATTTGAGCTAACAACACCGTTTGATTACTATCTTGAGAAAAATTCATCAATTACTTCTTGTCTTCTAGCAGGACTAATATCTCCAGATAGTATGTCACTAGCAGTATGTGGTACAAGTTCTCGTAATCTATATAGAACATCTGTTTTTAAAAATGAAAATACGAGTACTTTCATACCATTCTCTCTTGCCTCTTCACAAATACTTATAATTTGTTTAATTTTTTCAGATTCTTCGCCTAAGAACGCCATACGTCTTAACTTCATAACGCTACATTCTTGGCTAAAAGCTTCTGTTTCATATAATTCAATTTGCTTTTCCGAAAATTCTGACCATAGATTAACAACTTCCATTTCAGGTAATTCATCCAACACTTCAACCCTTTTCTTCTCAAATAGACATTGGCTGAGATCCTTTTTAAAAACTGTCTTCATCTGGTCGTTCTCTAAACACACTTTCTGGTAAATCAGGATTTAAAACTCTCACTAAATGTTGCATCTCTCTTACATTGTTTTCTAACGGAGTTCCCGTCATGAATAATTTATAATTTGATCTTTGTGCGAGTGCAATCGAATTTTTTGTTCTCATAGCATTAGCATTCTTAATATAGTGAGCTTCATCTAGAATTAATAAATCAATTTGTAATCCCTCTAATTCTTGAACAAAAGTATTTTGCCTGTTCATAGTTCGCTAATACGATCCCACCTTCTTGATTCCACTTTATAAAAATCTTCCTTTTTATTTTTGTTTGAAGCAGAAAAATCGATATACCGGTAATTCTGTCCACTTAAGAATTTCCTTATTCCAATTTTCTAATACACTTAAAGGTAACAAAATCATACATTTTCTTTGATGCTCTTGGAACAGATGATTCGCTACTGCTAACGCTTGAATCGTTTTTACCAAGACCCATCTCATCTCCTAAAAAGGATATTTTTGATAAAGTAAAAATTTCGCTCCAAATTCTTGATATGGACGCATTATTACTTTTAATTGATTTTCATTAATTTGAACTTGATTCACTTTTTCAATAATAAATTTAGGCAAGTCCGAAGTACTATTATCTAATCCTTTTTCCAGTAATTTTTCTAACAGAGCATAATACGTGGCTGCTTCTTCTTTAAACTCCCGTTCTGCTGCGTCAAAAAGTATTTCATTATATTTAAGAGTCGTAAGGGCTAATAATTTGTTAAAGTTTTGATTAATTTCTAAGATTTCCTGATATAACCAATTTTCTAACTGACACCATATTGAAAAATCTTTTTCATCCAACAAAGTATCTGCAATATAACGATTTTCTGCTAAAATCATTAATTTATCATATTCTTCAAACCACTTAGTCAGTTGCTCAAAAACTTTTCTTCAGCTTCTTCTCTTTGTTTCGAATAATCTTTATAAACAAATAATTCTGTGATTAATTTACGTTGTTCAAAACTCAAATTACTAACGCGAATTTTTGGACGAGTAGAACTGTTTTTACTTTATCAGCTATATCTTTTTAATACATCTGATAGAAACACGTACTCTTCTTCAGTTAAAATATACTTTTCTTTTTAGTTCTTCTCCAGATTTCGATCATTGTAAATACTGATTTATAGCCATTTTGAATACTGATTGGAATGACTTTTTGCTCTTTTTGATAATAATCTTCAATAGTCGAAAATGAAAGCATCGATAAATCTTTTTCAAACTGTTGATTAAATAAGACTTCCCAATCTTTCATAATTTGTTTTTCTACATATCGTTTACTATCCCCTTCCAATAATTCTTGTTTTTCTTTGCTTTTTGATAGAATTCTTTTAATATATCAGACTCAACACTATGATTCTTAATATCTTCTTCAAAAAAATGAAAATAAATATTCTGCATCTAGCACCAAATCTTGCCATGGATTCGTTAGCCTACTACTTTCTTTGTCTAAATATCCCATTTTTAAATAAAAAAACTCATCTAACAAACTTTTTATTTGTCTCTACTAAATATTTAGCTTCAGATAATTTTTGTTTTTGTATCTTTATTTTTAAATAGCATCAATAAAAAAACATGGCATCCTGTTCAACAATAAAGGATAGCTTTTTCTTCTAATACTTTTAATTTATGTAGATTATCACTTTTTATACTGCTTTAATTCTTTTTAATGAAGATGCATAGGATACAAATAAATCTCTAACGCTTCATCCTTCTCATGAAAAATTGAAGGATAAAAATTTTCTACACTATTTTCTCTTAATAATCCATTATATTTTTTTCTAATAAATCCAACAACCCGAATGGTAATTGACTTTCCCATTCTTCAAAAATATTTTTCTGCTTATTTTTAATAATAGATTTTATTTTTCTCCTAATACTGGTAAACTTTCTTCTTCTAAATTCTTTATATTTGGTTGAATAATACTTAGTAATTCTTTTTGCTTCATTTTTATTCAATTAGAATTTCTCCTTTTATTCTATTACGATTCTTCCGTTAAATAACTAATTTCTGTATAATACCGAATGATTAAAAATATCATAACACATTCTTCACAAAGTTTCTTTAAATTATTTCAATCTACTGAAAAAGAGATTCCTTCTGACTTTTTCGTTTCAATATTGCCAATGTTTGATAAAAAGGTACAATTTACCTATCTATAACATCAGGGGGTTAACAAATGTTAGAACATCCATTCAATCAAGTCGTTGAAAAAATTGCCGTTTCAGACATTCGTCAATTTGATGCAGAAGTTTCTCAAATTCCTGGAATCATCAAATTAACATTAGGTGAACCAAATTTCAACACACCAGAACATATTAAGAGGCTGCTATTCAAGCAATTCGTGATAATCATTCCCACTATACTCCAAATGCTGGGATTCCTGAATTACGTCAAGCAACTGCAGCATACTACAATAAAAAATTCAATTTAAATTATACAGCAGAACAAGTCATCACAACTATCGGAGCAACTGAAGCGATTAATGCTAGCTTCCAAGCTATTTTAAATCCTGGAGATACAGTGATTGTTCCTACTCCAGTTTTCCCATTATACATGCCAATTACAATGGTGAACCAAGGAAACTTTATTACAGTCGATACTAGTGAAGATGGATTTATTTTAACTCCAGAAAAATTACGTGCTACTATCGAAGCTCATCCAGAAAAAACTTTTAAAGCTGTTGTATTAGTATATCCAAGTAACCCAACAGGGGTAACTTACTCTAAAGAACAATTAGAAGCTTTAAGCGTTGTCTTAAAAGAATATGGATTATGGGCATTATGTGACGAAGTGTACGCTGAATTAACGTATAGCGGCACTCACACTTCATTAGCTTCATTCTTACCAGATCAAACAATCGTGATTACAGGTTTATCTAAATCTCACGCAATGACTGGATGGAGAATTGGGTACATTCTTGGACCTGTTCCATTTATTAAAGAAGTTGTTAAAAACCCACCAATATATGGTTACTTCTCCAAAGTAGCTCAAGCCAATACGGTGCTTTAGCTGCAATGTTACACGGACAAGGTGACTGCGATATTATGAAAGTAGAATACCTACAACGTCGTGACTATCTTGCAAAAGAATTACGTCGCTTAGGATTTGAAGTAGCAAGTCCTGATGGAGCTTTCTATCTATTTGCTAAAAATTCCTGCAAAATGCGGAACAGATTCATGGGCATTCGTTCGTGACCTTGCAAAAATGCTAAAGTAGCATTAATCCCTGGGGGTTTTCATTTGGACCTGGTGGAGAAGGCTACGTTCGTTTCAGCTACGCTGCTTCAATGGAAAACTTAACAGAAGTAGTCGCTCGATTAGAAAAATATTTAGCTTAATACAAAGGCTGGATTCACCCCAGCCTTTTTAATTTATATTCATAATCTTACTACAACTCTTCCACAAGAGTACAAACTGCCTCAAACGCATGTTTTGAAGCTAATTCAAGCGTTGCCTCAAATGTATCTGGAGCTTCTCCTCCAACATGATCACTTACACCACGAATATTCAACACAGGAATATCATAGAAATGAGCAATTTGAGCTAATGGCGTTGATTCCATATCACTTGCTACAATATCCGGTAAATGTTCACGAATATTTTGTACAGTTTCAATCGAGCTCATAAAAGAATCACTCGTTGCAATAAAACCACTATGAATTCCAAATTCTGTAATACTATCCTGTAAAATGCGAACAACTCTTTCCTTCAATTCACTATCTACGGGATACGATTCTGGCATTTGAGGAACTTGACCCCCATGCATAATCAAAAACCCTGTCGCATCCACATCACTATATCCAAATTTCGTTGAAACAATGACATCTGCAAGTGCAAAATCTTCATTAAAACTCCCCGTAGTTCCAGTATTAATAATCAGTTCCGGTTGAACTTTATCACAAAGCCAAGCTGCTGTAGCAGCAGCATTCCTTTCCCAATACCGGATTGAACAAGATAGAGATTCTCATAAACTTCAAGAATTCGAATCGGACCTTTTGAAAACACTTCTTTTTTTGGTGCGTAGTGTTCTTCAAATGGATGAAGCTCTTCTTTCATCGCAGCAACAATCGCTATTTTCATCGATTATTTACCCCACACTTCAGAAATAGGTTTCTTCACTTCTACTTTTGTTCCTTGGAATTTATCTGAAATGAATTTTTGAACTTCTGCATCATGATATAAATCTACTAATTTCTTATAATCATCATTAGATTCATTTCACTCTTCACAACAATCACATTAATACTTGTAATAGTAGATTCATCTGCTTTTTCATAGAATAATGCATCTTTCAATACATTTAATCCACCTTCAAGGGCAATCGTATTTCCGATAGCAATTAAATCTGCATCATCTAGCACACGAACACTTGTAGTATCATCAATTAATAAAAAAATTCAAAAGTTTTTCTTATTTTCTACGATATCACTTGGAGTACCTGTACCTTCTTTGAAATCTGCTGATAATTTAATTAATCCAGCAGTTTCTAATAAACAAGCGCACGTGTTGTATTATAAGGATTATCTGGAATTGCAATTTTAGCACCATTTGGTAGGTCGTTTAATGCTTTTACTTTTTAGAATATAGACCCATTGGTTCGATATAAGTTGTTCCAATTGGTGTTAGTTTAGAACTATTGGATTCGTTAAATCCTTGTAAATATCCAATCGATTGAAAGGCATTTGCATCTACGGAACCTTCCGCAACTGCTTGGTTTTAATGGCACGCCACCATTTAGTTCTTCAACTTCAATTTTTAATCCTGCTTTTTGCTTGATCTGTTTCAGCAATATGTCTCCAAATTTCCGCATCAGAACCAACAGAAGCAACTTTTACTGTTTTTAATTCTGATTTTGAATTTGAAGTTGTTGAGTTTGATGTAGTTTGATTGCTGCAAGCAGCTAATGCTACAACTGCTGAAAGTGCAAATAAAGATTTTTGTAATAGTTTTTAAGTTCATAAGGAAATCCCTCCGTTTAGATATTTACTAATTATTGAATAAATGACATTAAATCACTTTACGTTCAAATGGATCGATACTGATTCCTTGTTCTAATACTTGTTTAGCATATTCTTTTGCTCCAAATAAAGAGTGATCACGTAATTCCCGCATTGAACAGCAGAGACACCTTGAATATCCTCAAATTGAATTTTTCAACAATTTGTTCTAACGTTGATTTTAATGCACGAGCGATATCTTCTGCGGAACGTTCTTCCATAAAAATTAAGTGGAGATCCGTACGACAACCAAATGGTGAGATATCGATAATCCCATCGATACGATCGCGAAGTAAATCTGCTAACAAGTGCTCAAATGTATGAATCACTCCGGTCGGCATTTCTTGTTTATTTGGTTTGTAAAAAGCGAATATCAAAATTCGAAATGACATCTCCTTTTTCCATATTCGTTTGAAATTAATCTCACGTAAGGTGCAATCACCTTGTTGTGATCTAATGTAAAGCTTTCTACTTCAGCCATATTGAATTCCTCCTGTCATGATGAAAAAAGAATCATACTTTCAATAGAAAGCATTGCTTTTATTCTTTTCAAATCATTTTCAATTAAGTTATATCGAAATGATACAAAAGAACCCTTGAAATATCAACGAAAAACGACTTTTCTCTTATACTAAATTAATATAGTCCGTTATTTGTTTTAGCTATATATGTACGAATCCCATACAAATCAGCTATATCAATTGTTTGTGAATAATTCTGAACAAAAACTAGTTTTACCTCCAACCTCACCGACACTTTCTTAAGTAAACGCAGCCTGGGACAAATCCCAGACCTTTTCTCTCTATTATCCTAAAGTTTGCACTTTCACACCATCCGGTGTTCCAATTAAAACTGTTTCTGTCATATTTGTAAATAATCCTTGTTCCACTACTCCTGTTAGAGCTTTTTAATTCTGCTCCGAATGTCACAGGATCTTTAATCGGGGAATACATCTAAGTCAATAATATAATTCTGACTATCTGTTAAATAACGTTCTCCGTTTTCTAATACTCGGAATTTTGGACGATAGCCTTTTGCTTCGAATTTTTTGAATAATTGTTCTGAACCATAAGGAATCACTTCTACTGGAAGTGGGAAGCGTCCTAAATAATCTACCATTTTAGATTCATCGACAATCCAAATAATACGTTTTGACTGTTCTGCAACAATTTTTCAAATAGTAAGGCTCCACCGCCCCCTTTAATTCCTGAAAAATCAGGAGCAATTTCATCTGCTCCATCAACTGTTACATCAATAAAATCTACTTCGTCTACACTCTTCAATGGAATTCCTAACTTTTCAGCTTGTTCTTTTGTACGTTTTGAAGTTGTTACACCAATAATGTCTAAACCTTCTTCTTTTACACGTCTGCCAATTTCTTCTACAAAATAATAAGCTGTAGAACCTGTCCCTAGACCTACTGTCATACCTGATTCAATATAAGTTGCGGCCTGTTTGCCGACCATCTCTTTCATGTTCACACATACCCTCAATATAATTCAACTATTCTTATTATAGCATAAATTCTTTTACTCGTTTCAAATCTTCTTGTAATTGCTCATAGATTTGTCGTATTTCTTCTGCAGATAAACTCAATTCCACTTCAACAGTTTTTCGTTTGTTCCTTCTCCTCTTCTTCTTGATAAAGAAAAGACTTCTTCTTCATCCAATTGAGCCAAGTCAATTCCAATCACTTGAGAAGCCGTTGTTAAAAATATTTTCTGGAGCAATGACCCATGTCATAACATACTCATCTTCTAATTTTTCTAATAACACGGCTAATCTGGATTGTTCAAATTCTGAAGAATACTCTTCTCCTTTTTCTAATAAGTTCTTCATCGCCTCAGACATTCTTCCAATTGTGCCACAGATAATAAGTCTATTAATTCTTGATAAAGCTTGTTCATGATGAGAAACTTGAAGAAAACATCTGTTTGAATATTGTGAGTTTGAGGATGGATAGCTAAAAATTTTAATTCAAATATAAAAATCCCTTCTGAAATCTTCATACGCTCACCTCTTTCATCGTTTTATTGCCATATCTATAGTACAAGTTTCTCTTTCTACTTTCAATCATTTCATAGAAAAAGGCTGGAGTTTCTCAACCTTTTAACGTAATATTTCAATGACATCTTTATTGGCAGCAGACTTAGCAGGAAATACGCTAAATACAATTCCAATAAAGACAGATACTCAACTGTTAAAGCTACTGCTGTCCAGTCGGTATAAATTTTTAAATGGTAGGAAATTCGAAATCAGCATCGCAATTAGCACTCCTGTTACATATCCGATTATTCCACCAATAGAAGTAATCGATAATTCCTTCTAATAAAAATTGTAATTGAATCGAACCTTTAGTAGCTCCCATTGCACGACAATTCCAATTTCTTTTTGTTCGTTCAGATACTGAAATATACATCATATTCATCACGCCTACACCTGCAATGAATAAAAGAAATTCCGGCTACTGCTGAAACAAAATAAAGTTAATCCATCTAACACTTTTCCAATAATATCCATTTGAGCCGCTACGTCAATAAAAGTATATTTCCCTGAAGTATGTTTTGAACCTACTTCATTCAAATGAGTTTCTACCTTCTTGCTACATCTTTTGCGACATAGCCTGGTTTAACAAATACTTTTTAGTCCATTCACATTTCTTCTTTTTATGATAATGTTGATGAGTAGTAGCTGGAATATGGACAGCTTTATGAGGATCTGCACCAGTAAAAATGAGCTGCAGCGCATCAACTTTACTAGTTGGCTTTCACACCTTTAATATAATACACTTCTCCATCAATCGTTACTCCATGCCCTAGTGCTTGTTTCGGACTAGAAAATAACAATTTTGCTAACTCTTCATCGATAATCGCTACTTTTTTATTCGCATCAATATCTACTTGGGAAATATTTTCTCCAACCGTTAAAGATTCTTTTTGTTGCAGATTTTTCTAATCCAAGTACAACATGTTCTGTCGATTTCTTTGTTGGAATCGAAACACCGAAAATATAATTTTGTTCCTTTGTTTCAGGAATTTCTGTTCCCGAAACTCCTTCAATACTTTCTACACCAATACGGTCTTGTTTTGAAAAAGCTTTTTCTACTTTTTCGAACAGATTGTGGATTATCAGGTTGATAGAAATTGTACAGTTACTTTCCCATTATCTTCACCAGCTAATCCTGAAACAGCCATTTTTGGAATCCTTTTCCAAGACTCATAATCGTAATAACAGCTGCAATTCCGATAATAATTCTAACATCGTTAAAAATCGTACGACGAGCATTTTCCTTTTAAAGAATGCAGAGCGGATCCTAATAATACACTAAATTTCAAATGGGAATCCCTCCTTTTTGTTCATGAATCACACCATCAATTACATGGATAACACGGAGAACAATACTTCGTCAAAGTGGGATCGTGCGTCACCATTACAATCGTTACACCATCTTCACGATTTAAACGATATAAAATATCCATAATACTGGCAGAGTTTTTGCTATCTAATGCTCCTGTTGGTTCGTCAGCAATAATGAATTTTGGACTATTCACTAATGCCCGAGCAATTGCCACTCTTTGTTTTTGACCACCTGAAAGATGGCGAGGATATTTTCTAATTTATCTCCTAGACCTACTTTTTCAGCGCTTGTTTTACTTTTGAATGAGTTTGTCGAGGCGTTAATCCACGATATAATAAAGGTGAGACGGACATTTTTCTTCGACTGTTGCTTGTTCAATTAAGTTAAAATCTTGAAAAACAAAGCCAACAGTAGAATTGCAGGCTTTGGGAAATTTGATTATCACTCAAATGGAAACAGACTCATTATTAAAAAGAATATTTTTCCTTCATATTTAGAATCTAAAAATCCTAATATATTAATGAGGTAGATTTCCCAGAACCAGAAGGTCCCATTATTCCAACAAATTCTCCTTGAGTAATACGAACCGTCACATCATTTAATACATGTAACTGCTCATCTCCAACTTTATAATATTTATAGAATATGTTCTAGTTTAATCATGGGACTTCACCGACTCTTCCAATTGTGTAGAAGACACCGCTGCTCCATCTGTAATGTCTGAATCTGGATTTTGCAATCACTTTATCTCCAATACTTAATCCTTCTTGAACAATCCATTGGAATCCTTTTTCACACGTTTAATATTTTTTTGCGTTTAGCTACCCCATTATCATATAAATACACATATTCTTGTTCTCCATCTTTTTGAATGGCTTGTTCAGTTAATACTAAGCCTTTTTGAGGGATTTTCACTTGAACCGTAAAGCCATTCGGAAGAGAAATTTCTGGTTTTACAATTACATCATAACGAGCAACACTATGACCTCCACTACTAGAAGCTGAACTTGGAGAAGTTGGCAAAGCTGGTACTGGATTAGCACCACTTCCTGACGGATCAGTAGAAACAAATGAAATGGTTCCTTTAATATCTCGATCTTGAGCTTTCACATATACAGTTACATCAGTTCCTTTTTCAACAGATTCATAATCATATTCAGAAACTGTTGTTTTTACTTCGCTATCTTTACTTGTAATTTTAACGAAGGCTAATCTGCATTTGTCTTTCCTTCCGGATTAATGCTAATAGTTCCTGCAATATCCGCTGTTACACTTGAACTTGTTTTTTAGAAAGACGTTCGATTTTTGTATTTACATCTTCAATATTAGTTCATATCACGAATGGCTTTTTGAGTTCCCTCGATGGCTCGATCAGAGGCATTCGTATCCATAGCACCTACGTGAGCTGTTTGATTTGTAGCACCTTGCTGATTTTTGAGTCGGAACTGCTTTTTCTACCTCTTGCTTTGCTTGAGCTTTACGGATTCTTTTGTGTTTCTAATTCTTGATATAGACGATCGCGTTCAGATACTAGTCGACTTACTTGTCGATTTAAATCGGCAACTTCGTCACTAATTGTTTCTGTTATCATATTCAAATAACACATCGCCTGCTTCTACTTCTTGACCATCTGTTACTTTTACTTGAGTGACTTGCCCTTTTTGAGGGTCGACATGATAGCTTTTGCTCTTTAGCCGTTTCAATATTTCCATCTAATACTAAAGGCTCCTGTTCTGTTAACTCCATAATTGTATAATGGTGTTCTTCTTTCTTTTCAGGAGAGCGTAATTTTAAAAATCCTAATACGATTACGATAACAGCTCTAATGCCATTACGCTAATCATGCTCCATTTTAACGTTTTTACTCATTCATAACTCTCCTTAATGTTTCGCTACTTCTTGTTCCCATTTTTGGTATGTTACATAAAAACCAGGCTAGTAATCCGGCAATAATCGCTGATAACATAAGTAGCTACACTGAATTTTTGATGATTGAAAATATCATTAGCAATTTGCATTAAAATTGAAAAGACATGAATTCAATCACATAAAAGAATAAATTCTTATCTGGTAATGCTTGATTTTTAGCACTCTTTCCAATTTCTTGTGATATAAAATCGTTGCAAAAATACATAATAAGAAGAATAATAGGAAAACTGCTACTCCAACTCCTGCCGTTTCATAACTATGTTCGATCCCCTGTTTTGCTAATTCTTCTTGCACACTTGGAACAAATGTAGACGCTACTCCAATTAATACAAAGAGATTTCCAAAAATTCCAATAATATTCCAAACTTTTAAGCTAGGTAGCAATTTACTAACTACACCTGCATATTTTTCAACTTTTTGTGTATCCATGTTTTTATTCCTCCTAACAATTGTTTTCAACCTTCTAAACATCACATCATTTTTATTTTTTCGCTACTTCTTGCTCCCATTTTTGGTATGTCACATATACCCATGCTAGTAATCCAGCAACAATCGCAGGGAAAATATATGCAGTAATATCAAATCCTAATCCACTCATCAATTGATTCACAACTTGCATCACAATTGAAAACGCAAAAACCCCAATCGCATAATGTAATAAATTTTTTTATCAGGTAATACTTGAGCTTTAGCACTTTTTCCAATTTTGTGGTATAAAATTGTTGAAAAATACATATTAATAAAAATACTACAAGAACGGCTATTCCAAATCCAATGTTTTCTGGTTTCAAATATGGATTTTTAACTGTTGCTAATTGTTCTTGAACTTGTGGTATTAATAATATTGCCATTCCTAAAAGACCCAAAAACATTTCCAACAATCCCAATAATATTCCAAACTTTTTAATCCCGTAGAAACTTTTCTTATAACTCCTGCATATTGTTCAACTTTTTGTGTATCCATGATACATTCCTCCTCAAAACTTTTTAAAAAGAATAGGTTAGTTACTCTTTTTAGCTAACTATATACCTAGTAATCTTTTTGTCAATAAGTTTCTTTTATTTTTATTACGCTCATTATACACCGATTGTTTCCGTTTTTCATAGGAATATTTCGTATTTAATCATTATTAAGAATCTATGATTTACAATAAAAACGCCCTTTTAAAAAGAACGTTTTCTTCACTCTATTTAATCTTCTAATTCACAGACAAGCGCTTGATAACCAGCAAGAGAGAGTTGATCTCCTTGTCCATTCATTTGTGCTGGAATATTGGCTAGTAACACTTTTCTTACCGGTGTTGATAAAGTTACCGTTTGAGGCTCCTTTTTGATAATTAACTAATACAAGTACACGTTTTTCTCCACGACGCTCATAAGAAATCAGGTTTTTCACTTCTTCTAAAACAGGAACAAATGCCCCTTCTCGAATCGTTGAGCCGTAAACTTCATCACGATATAAAAGTAGTTAGTGCTCTATAATAATTCAAGATAGATTGTGGGTTCTCTTCCTGTGCTTCAACATTAATGTCTCTTTGTGGTTGTTTTGAAGAAAAGCCAGCTTCTCCAGTTGTAAATCCTAACTTCTCTTCACCATTCCATTGCATTGGCGTACGAGCATTATCACGACTATATTTTGAAATAGCTTTCAACGCTTCTTCATCCGTTAGACCCGCCTCTTTAGCAACATGATATTCATTTAATGTATTAATATCATCAAACTCATCAATCGATTCGAAAATTTGATTTTCCATCCCAATCTCTTGTCCTTGGTAAATAAATGGAATTCCCTTACGAAGCATTTGCACGGTCGCAAGAGCTTTTTTACTAATTTCGGTCACTTCGCCTTCAGAAATGTAATGAGAAACTCCACGTGGCTCATCATGGTTTTCAATAATAGTTGATAATACACCAATCGAATCCGCACGACGATGCGCCTTGAAAATACTATCTTTTAATTCTTCTGCAGTAGGCAAATCATGGCTATACCAACCATTTCCTTTTTGTCCTAAAATCGTTTGTTTGAAATCAAAAATAGACGAGAATACTCCCTCTTCACCAATAAAGAAATGTAATTCTTCATCCGTTTCATTAAATACTTCTCCTACTGTAAAAGCATTATAGCGCTCAAATGTTTTTTCCTTCATTTCTTGTAAAAATGGTTCAATTGGCTGCGCATTTACTAATGAATAACGAACAGGAACAAGCCCATTTTCTTGTTCAGATGGTAATGAACGCCACTCTAAATCCTTTTTAATATTAATAATGGCATCAATACGAAATCCTCCGATTCCTTTTTCTAACCACCAATTAATCATTGTATAAATTTCTTCACGTACGACAGGATTTTTGCCAATTTAAATCAGGTTGTCCTTTATGGAATGAGTGTAAATAATATTTATTTGTTCCAGGAACTTTATCCCACACACTGCCTCCAAAATAAGTTTCCCAGTTATTGGGTTCTTTTTCACTTTCAATAAAATAGAAATAATCTGCATAAGAGCCATCTGGATCCCGCTAATGCTTTTGAAACCATTCATGTTGATCAGAGCAGTGGTTCACTACTAAATCCATAATAATTGAAATACCACGTTTTTCGCTTCAGCAATTAGTTCTTCCATATCTTCCATTGTTCCAAACTGTGGATCGATCGCATAATAATCTGCAATATCATATCCTTGGTCGACAAACGGACTCTCTATACACAGGAGACAACCATAAAAATATCAATTCCCAAACTTTGTAAGTAATCGAGTTTTTCAGTAATTCCTTTTAAATCTCCAATTCCATCTCCATTACTATCATTAAAACTTTTTTTGGATAAATTTGATAAGCTACTTTGCCTTTCCACCAATCTTTTTCCATCATTGGTAGCCTCCTTCACAATCGTTAATGACTTTATTCTGATACAATTCCCTCACACTGTCAAGCAACAAAAAGAGATAAACGATTGTTTCCGTCTATCTCTTGAAAAAAATAATTGCTGTCTTATAAACGCTTGCTATATTTACGATATTGATAATATCTATAAGCATAAACGCTAGTACGATATAAATAGAAAAATCACTAAAAATAGCAAATAATTTATTATGTACAACCGTTAATATAACACAAGCACATGCTATTATAAACATGATTATTGCATAAACTAAATCTTTCATTCTCACACCTCCATTACTTCTCTTCTTTTTTTCTGTTTATCTTTAACATATCGATACGCATTAAAAAGCACTAGAAATTCCAAATAAAGCAGCGACTAATGCATACCATTTATTATCGATAAACACTAGTAACGCAAACGAAAGAGTCATAATGCATAAATAATCGTATTCCATAAATACAAAGGAATGTTCTTCATCTGCCTGTCTCCTTATTTCAATTTATCATGTTCATAAGTATGAACTAATTCTAAGCCTTTAAACCTTTGTTGTCTTAACGCTTCATAAACAACAATTGCTGCTGTATTCGATAAGTTTAAGGAACGAACATGAGTGTCATTCATCGGTAATCTTAAACAACTTTCTTCATGTTCACGCATAAAGTCTTCTGGTAATCCTGTTGTTTCTTTTCCAAAAATGAAAAATTGCTCTTCATCCTTTGCCAAATCGACTTCATCATAAGTATGATTAGCAAATTTTGTAATTAAATAAATGGGACGATTACCTAAATACTCCATAAATGCTTCTAGTGAATCATGATACGTAATATCCACATCATTCCAATAATCTAGACCCGCACGTTTTAAATGCTTATCATCTGTTGAAAATCCTAATTGTCCCACTAAATGTAGCGGTGAATTCGTTGCTGCACAAGTACGCGCAATATTTCCCGTATTCGCTGGAATTTGTGGTTCAAATAATACAATATGATTAATCGTCATAAGATCCCTCCTCAGGATTTTTTGGTAATTTTTCGCGTAATGTTTGAATCGCTTCTTCTAATTCAACAACTAAGTCTGCTTCTTCTTTCGTTGTTGCTTCAACTTTTCGAGCTTTTTCTAACATTTCTGTAAAATAATGAATCAGTTCTTCGCTCGATTCTGAAATAATCTCACTCACAGCCCAAGCTGCTGTTCCTTTCATGACAGGTCGCATATCTTCCTTCATCACTTTCAATAATAGAGGAACAGCTGTTTTATCACGATAATTTGCTAATGCAATAATCGCATTTCTCTGCAGTGGCTTCTTCCCACGCCATGAACCAGCCATCTTCCCAAATCGTTCTTTGAATTCCTTATTCGAAATCGTCACTAATGGTTTTTAACAATGGATGTGTTTCTTCCACAGATGGCTCCATTTCAGGATGTAAATGAAAATCCTTTCCTTTATTATACGGACAAACTTGCTGACAAATATCGCAACCATAAATAACATGCCCTATTTTTTTACGATATTCCTTGGGCATAAATCCCTTCGTTTGTGTTTGATATGATAAACAACGTTGGGCATTCATTTTACCATTTCCTAATAAAGCATTGGTCGGACAAAAATCTACACAGCGTGTACAATCTCCACAACCGTAATCAACGGGACTATCCACTGGAAATTCAATATTCGTAATTAATTCGCCTAAATAAACATAGGAACCAAATTCCTTTGTCACTAATAAACCATTTTTCCCAACAAAACCTATACCAGCTCGTTCAGCAACACGGACATCGATTAACTCTCCCGTATCGACCATTGGTTTAAACGCAACATCTTCTTGATTCACTTCACTTTTAATATATTCAATTAAAAGCTTCCATTCTTCTGGATAAAATAAAATGGTAATCTTCTCCCCAAGAAGCTCTCGCAAAAAGCTCCACGTCGCTCACCTTTTACACGTTCAGGCTTCTTACTCGGTAAAGTCGGATATGCCAAAGCAATCGAAATAATCGTCTTAGGAGAATCAAAAATCTTCTCTGGGTAAATTCTCTCTTCTAAAATTGGATGCTCAAACCCTGTTGTATGTCCCAACTCTTTTAGATTCTTGCATCCCTTGAGCTAAATGATCGAAGGGGGCAGCAGAAGCAAATCCGATTTTATCGATACCCAGTTCCTTACTTTTCTTTTTGAATTTTTTTCTTTTAAAAGAGCTGTATCCATCGATTCACTTCCCTTTCACTTTCATTGATTACTCTTCTTATTGTAACTCATTTTTCATAAAAAAACGATAAAAAACGCTAGCCTTCGGTGTCAATCACGGCGAAAGTTAACGTTAGTCTAGAGAGTCGATTATTTAGCAAATACTTACTAAATAAAGCGATGAACTTATCTTAACTTTTTATAAAAATCAACATTTTTATAAAAAAATCTTTTGCGATTTTTTTAAAAATTCCACTCACTCTAAATTCCGCAACTGAGACCGTCAAAACCGCTAGCACCTCTTCCATAAAGAGGATGAATCCCTTAATGAGATTCATCCTTCATTCATATATATAATCAAAATTGATATACGTTGCTTGAGCAGCAATGTTTTGCAGGAATTGTACGAGTTGAAATTACGTTTACACCTTGTACGTTCATTTCTGAGATGAATAATGATCCATCAGCATTTACACGTTCAACGAATCCAACGTGACCATATACAGGGATACTGCTCCTGCTAAGCCTCTTTGGAACACAATTGCTGTACCAGCACGTGGAGTTGATGAAACTCCATAACCTGCTGCAGCAGCATTTCCTGACCATTCAGCAGCATTTCCTAATGCTGGAGTGCTAATTGGTGCTCCTAATTGTGCAAAACGGTTATATACATAATATGTACATTGTCCAAAAATATCCACCATTTAAAGCTGCTACAAACGATGGGTCTGGAGCTGCGAACGAGCCACCAACCACGATATTTTGCTGCTTTAGCTGGTGCTGGAGTTGATACAGTTGTTGCTACTGTTGAAGTTGTAGAAGCTGCTTCACTCTTTAGCTGCAATTGTCGTTGGAGTTGATGCTGTTGCCGCTGCTGGAGTAGCTGCTGCTGTTGCAACTGCTTCTTCTGTTGCTTTTAACATTGCTTCTTTAGCTTCTTCTGCTGCTTTTTGTGCTGCTGCTTTTTCAGCATCTGCACGAGCTTTTTCAGCAGCCAATCTTTCTTTTTCTTGAACTAAACCATCACGAGTTGCAATTGCTTCTAATTCTTCATTTGAAAGATTTGCTAAAAGTAACTTTATGTTTTGTAAATGTTGCATAATTCAGATTGTAAATTTTGTAATTGTGCTTCATTTGCTTCTTGTTTTGCTAAATTAGCTTTTTGAGCTTGTTCTTTTGTTTTCAACTTGCTCTTTATCACGAGATTGTTCTTGCATTAATTGACGATTTGCACCAACTAAGTCAACAATAACCCCAATACGATTCACTACATCTGTAATAGAATCCGCATTTAATAAGAAGTCTACGTATGAACGTGCTCCATTCACTTGAACTGCACGAGCTTGATCTTGTAAACGTACATTACGTTCGGCAATCAATGTTTCAAGTTTTTGAAATTTCTGATTTTAATACTTCTAAGTTTGCTTTTAGCAGTTTCTTGTTCTGCTTGAACTGAATTAATTCTTGATTGTACATTTGATAAATCTTGAGATAATTGTTCTACTTGACCTGCTACTGCTTGTTTTTGATTATTTAAATTTTTGAATTTGAGAATTTGCTGAGTTAATTTGTGTTTCAATATCTTGGGCACTTACTGATGGTGCTAATGAACCTAACGCTAATACTGTCCCTGTTACTACGAAAGTTAATAACTTCTTATTCAAATGATTCCTCCAAACGAATTTACTTATATAAATGGCACTAAATGAAAGTGCTTATAATTCTTACTGGTAACATCATAACATAGGACTAAAAACCCTATGTTGATTTTTCGCAGAATTGTATCGTCATTGTAACAAAACTGTAACATTCCGTTTTTGTTGAAATCATTCACTATTTATTATTCTAATTTGTCATGAATCTCACGCTATAGACATACTTTCAACCATCCAAAAAGGCTAGATTTCTCTAACCTTTCTCCAGATACTATTTTAATTTTACTAAGAAATATTTTTCTTACCACGACGAACTAATACAAAACGTCCTTCAAATGATTGCTCTGGAGTCCATACATGTTCTAAATCTGTAATTTTTCTCCATTAATTGAGATTGCACCATTTTGAATGTCCTCACGAGATTGACGACGACTTGGCTCAATTCCTAAATCTACTAACCAAGTGGCTAAGTTTTGTTCTACTTTTTCACTTTCAAATGTTGGCATATTTTTGAAACCTTGTTCAATTTCATCGGCATTTAATTGTTGAACATCCCCAGTGAACAAAAGCATTTGTAATTTTCAAAGCATCTTGTAATGCTGCTTCACCATGTACAAAAACAGTGTTACTTCTTCTGCTAAACGTTTTTGAGCTTGGCGTTTATGAGGGTTCTTCTTGTACAGCCGTTTCTAACGCTTCAATTTCTTCTTTTTCTAAGAATGTAAAGTATTTAATATATTTAATGACATCACGGTCATCTTGGTTTAACCAGAATTGGTAGAATTCATATGGAGTTGTTTTTCTGGATCTAACCATACAGCCCCACCAGCTGATTTTTCCGAATTTTGTACCGTCAGATTTTTAACATCAATGGAATTGTCAATCCATACGCACTGAGCTTCTGCTCCTCTACTTTACGAATTAATTCTAAACCGGCTGTAATATTTCCCCATTGGTCAGCTCCGCCAATTTGCACTTGAACATCTTCTTTACGGAATAATTGTAAAAAGTCGATAGATTGTAAAATTTGGTAAGAAAACTCTGTAAATGAAATTCCTACTTCTAAACGACTAGCAACAACATCTTTTGCTAACATTGTATTTAAGTTGAAATGTTTTCCGTAATCACGTAAGAAATCTAATAATGATAGTTCTTTTGTCCAATCATAGTTATTCACTAAACGAACGGCTTCTTGGTCTTCTTGACTAGTTAAGAATAAACGTTTCATTTGAGCGGTCAATTTTTCTACATTATGTTGTACTTGTTCTTTTGTTTGTAAAACACGTTCACTTGTACGTCCACTTGGGTCTCCAATCGAACCTGTTGCGCCTCCAATTACAATAACTGGACGGTGACCTGCTAATTGGAAACGACGCAAAATCATAAATGGAATTAAATGTCCAATATGCATACTATCTCCTGTTGGATCCACACCACAGTATAATGAAACTGATTTTTTTCTTGCGTTAATTGACGCAAACCTTCTTCATCTGTCATTTGATTAACGGCCCTCGCCACATTAAATCATCAATAATATTCATACAAATCCTCCTTATATTTTGTACTTTTTACACAGTTTTCTAGCAAATAAAAAAGTCCCTAATAGCCCAAAAAGCTATTAGGGACGACTTTGCTGTGTTACCACCCATCTTGTAGTTAAAAACTACCTCTCAAATCCTTATCGCGGATAGACGCTGCTTGTCACAGTTTGCTCTCAAGTGTACTTCGATTCTAGGTTGGATTGTCTTGCACCTACCGACAATTCTCTTTTCTGCTCCGATTCTAGTCTCTACTGCGCTTGATCATTGCTCTCGATTTAATTGTTATCAGTATACTGACAATCCTTAAAACTGTCAACTGCTTTTGCTAGCGAACCCATGCTCCAGTTGCATCTACTTGATAACCATCTGATGTTTTTTTCTGAAACAGCCATTTTACCACTGTCTTTTAAGAAATACCATTTACCAGATGACTCTACCCATCCTGTCTTCATTTCGCCTGATGGCGCAAAAATAATACCAAGCATTATTCCATTGCACCCAACCTGTTTCCATACCACCTGAAGTGTTGAAGTAATACCATTTTCCATCTACTTGAACCCACCCAGTTTCCATTGCACCAGATTCATTTAAGTAATACCAAACCCCATTGAGATTTTTCCATCCTGTTTGCATACTTCCATTTTCATTCAAATAATACCATTTTTCTTTCCACTTGAACCCAGCCAGTTTCCATTGCGCCAGATTCATTTAAGTAGTACCAAACTCCATTCAAATCTTTCCATCCTATTTGCATTTTTCCAGATGTATCGAAATAATACCATTTACCTTTGACTTCTACCCAACCTTTTGAAACAACACCACGTTCTGGAATGTAATACCAATGTCCATTATCGAATACCCATTCTTCTTGTAAAATATCCTTGTTCATTAAAATAGAAATATCCTAAATCAGGTACAGATGTATGAATATCATCACCTTCAACAACATTGATCAAACCTTGTTGAACAACTGGTAATGCTTGCCAACCTTTTACTGGTTTAAAGTTATCCGCAATAAATACCCAAGTATTGTCTACCACTTGCCATTTTAACGCACGTTTTCCATCACGGTATAACACTTTTGCTGCCATCTTTTTCAACTTTCCATTCAGGCGTACTCGATCGAATGGTTGTCCACACTTCGACACAGGTACATGTGCATTCCCTTTAACAACAGCTTTCTCTTGAACTACACATTTTGAGGTCAAATCCTCATTTTCAGCAGCTTGAATATTTTGTGTCACCACAATAGTTGATAAGGCCATCGCACCTAATAAAAAGCTTCATTTTTCTCATCATTTTCACTCCCTTTACTTGTGTGAATATTATAGCAATTTTTAGATTCTAATTGTCTATACCTCGGTGGTATAGCAAAGATATATAAAAGCGGAATTAAAAATAACAAATATTTATAGATAGGATAACGATTCATCTTCCGGTCATGAATGCTAGAAAAACAAAATAGGGCTCGCCCTCAGATAGAAATCTATCGTCAGACGACTGCCCTATTCAGTCTAAATCGTTATTATTTATTAACGTTTTCCCATTTCCAGCTTACTACTTCTGGAATATCTTCACCGTGTTCACGGATATAGCTGTGGTGGAATTCCACTGTTTCATCCATTTTCGCAGCAAATTCGCTAGCTTTGTCACCATATACAGCAACTGCAGCATCTTTTGCAACGTGGAAGCGGTCCATTTCAGAAAGAACACGCATATCGAATGGAGTTGTAATATCTCCGTTTTCACGGTAACCGTGGATATGAACATTGTGGTTGTTACGGTCAAAGAATAAATCACGAATCATACCTTCATATCCGTGGAAGCAGAATACTACTGGTTTGTCAGCTGTAAATAATTTATCAAACTCTTCATCAGATAAACCACGAGGGTCAACTTTTGGAGAACGTAATTTTAAGATATCTACAACGTTGATGAAGCGGATTTTCAATTCTGGGAATTGTTTATGCAAGATTGAAATACCTGCTAATGCTTCTAAGTTTGGTTCAGTACCTGCAGCAGCAATTACTACATCTGGCTCTTCGCCATCTTTAACAGTTGAAGCCCAGTCAATTACTTTATATCCTTCGCTTACTAATTCTTTAGCTTCTTCTACTGAGTAGAATTGAGGACGTGGGTGTTTAGATGAAACGATTAAGTTAATTTTATCTTCTGAACTTAAAGCTTCAGCCATAACTGCCATCAAGCTGTTTGTATCTGCTGGTAAATATTCACGAACGAATTCTGGTTTTTTCTCAGCTAAGTGTGTTAATAAACCTGGATCTTGGTGAGTATATCCATTGTGGTCTTGTTGGAACACTGTTGATGTTGCAATCAAGTTTAATGATGGATAGTTTTTACGCCATGGAGCGTGAGTTTTAGATTTACGTAACCATTTGAAGTGTTGAGTAATCATTGAGTCTACTACACGTAAGAATGATTCGTATGAAGCGAAGAATCCGTGACGACCTGTTAATACATATCCTTCTAAGAATCCTTCCGCTTGGTGTTCTGATAATTGTGAATCGATTACACGACCAACTGGTGAAATCCATTCATCATAGCTTTCATCACGACGACCAACCCATTGACGGTTAGTTGCTTTAAATACTTCGTTTAGACGGTTAGATTTAGTTTCATCTGGTCCGAAAATACGGAAGTTTTCTGGGTTAGCTTTTACTAAGTCAGCTGCAAATTTACCAAATTCAATCATATCTTGTTTTTGGATAGCACCTGGAGTTGAAGTATCAACTGCATGTTTAGTCCAATCAGTAATTTCCATTGGTTTTACAACCCCTGCATTAGTGATTGGGTTCATGCTCATACGACGGTCACCTTTTGGTGAAATAGCAGCAATTTCTTCTACTAATTTTCCGTTTTCATCGAATAATTCTTCTGGACGGTATGATTTCAACCAGTCTAATAATGCATCGATGTGTTCCATTGATTCACCTGATACTGGAATTGGAACTTGGTGAGCACGGAATCCACCTTCGATTGGTTCGCTGTTCCATTCTTTTGGACCAGTCCATCCTTTTGGTGTACGTACTACTAATACTGGCCAATGAGGCATTGTTGCTTCTTCAGCTTTTTTAGCACGAGCTTCTTTTTGGATCGCTTGAATTTTTTCAATTGCTTCGTCTAATTTTTCAGCCATTAATGGGTGAACTTTTTCAGGATCAGTTCCTTCAACGAAAATTGGATCCCATCCTAAACCGTTAAAGAATTGAGTTAATTCTTCATCAGTACGACGAGCTAAAATTGTTGGGTTGTGGATTTTACCACCGTTTAAGTAAAGAATTGGAAGTACAGCACCATCATTTACAGGGTTGATGAATGTGTTTGAGAACCAACCAGCTGCTAATGGGCCTGTTTCTGCTTCTCCATCTCCGATAACTGCAGCAGCAATTACGTTAGGGTTATCTAAGATAGCACCTGTTGCGTGAGATAATGAGTAACCTAATTCTCCACCTTCGTGAATAGAACCAGGAGTTTCAGGAGCAGCATGTGATGCAATTCCTCCTGGGAATGAGAAAATTTTACACAATTGTTTGAAGCCAGCTTCATCTTGCGTAATATTTGGATATAATTCAGTATAAGAACCATCTAAGTAAGAGTTAGATACCATTACTTGTCCACCGTGTCCAGGACCTTCAATGTAGAACATATCTAAGTCATATTTGTTAATCGCACGGTTTAAATGTGCATAAATAAAGTTTTGTCCTGCGATTGTTCCCCAGTGTCCGATTGGATGTAATTTAACGTCTTCTTTTTGTACAGGACGACGTAATAGTGGATTATCTTTCAAGTACATTTGTGCTACTGAAATATAGTTAGCTGCGCGCCACCACGCATCCACTTTTGCTAAGTATTCTGGTGTATCAAATTGTGTCATTTATAATTCTTCCCTTCTAGTTTTCTCTTCAAAGAAAATTTGAAAAATGGCGTTTCAAAAATCCTTCAAAAATAACCGTCAAGTATTTAACATATCTTTTTTCTTGTCAAGAAAATTTTAAAAATCAATCATTATTTTATACTATTTTCTAAATATTTTAGGATTTATTCCGAAAAAAACAGTTATCATTTTGAATTTTTGAAAACGTTCATAACCACTTTTATTTGACTGTTTGGCTACAAATTTCTTTAGTGGAATGATACAATTTTTTTAAAGACCTTTGTTAGAGTGTTCAATATAAATTTACATAATTTTTAAAACAAAAAAATCTAATCGAAAAATCTATTAACCCCCATAACAACAGGTATTCCATCATATCATTTAAACGCTATCATTGCAAGAATTATAAACTGCAATTTTAGATTTAAAAATTGGCGGATACACTATAAAAATCCCTCCATCATTCGACAGAGGGATACGGTTTTCAATTATTATTCTATAATTTCAGCATCGATTACTTGAGGAGCTGATTTTTCTTTATAAATTTTCAACGTTTGCTAAATCATCTTTTGCTAAGTGTTTTCTTAATTTTTCTGCCATGGAATTGAACGTAACATAGGGTTAACGCTCCAGAAGTTACTGCTCCTACAATTGGAACAGCTTTTGACACTCCATTGGCAAAGATTTTTTTAGACATTTGAATGCCGAGAATGGATGCAATTTTCTTGACGATTGGATAAACGAATCCTTTTGTAAATGCATGTTGAGGTAATTTTTAGCCACTTGTTTCGCAATTTGCGCAGATAAAGCATGAACTGTATTTACTGCACTATTAACACCAAACATGATTCCGATGAATAAAATAAGTAAATTTTTCGTTTCTTCGTTCATTTCTTTTTGCATCAACATTCAGTTCACTCCAACCATATAAATAAATTAACTTTTGCAAAACTCGTAAAATATGTGCAAAATATTGCGCCAAATCTGCTGGAAGTGATCCAAGAATCGCAAAACCTCCTGGAAGTCCTGCTGCTGCAGAAATCGTACTTACTTGGGTAGCCTCTCCTTTAATACAACTTTTTGCAATCTTATTAATATCTTCTACTGGAATTCCTGCATATGCCGGATTATATTGAATCGCTAATTCAACTACTTCTGGATGATATCGATCTCTAAATTCTTTTCTTAAAATAATTCTCTATCAATTTTTACCATGGGAAGTTTTGTCGTTTCCAATAGTAATCGATCAATTTTCAATAATTTCAAAGTAATTCTCCTCATTTTTGTTCTATGGGTTTGACTGATTATAGCATAGGTTTAGATAGGCGTATACTAAGAGCGTCATAAACCAGACTTTTCTTTTTAAATTGTGGCAAGGGACGATAGCAGCCCCTACGGGTCTCATATCTAAAAAATCGAGCCACGGTCTCGATGTTTTTCCCCGTGATAAAAGCTATTTCTAGCTTTTATCACTTTTCCACTATTTTGAAAAGTCTGGTTTATTCCTCTTTTGACGTAGAAAATTGATTGATAAGTGTCTTTTAGTATTGATATAATTAACTTATAAGGGAGGTATGATTGATGACAGATAGCGCATTTTTATACACACTTAATCCAGATGGTTCAGCAATCATTGGGTATGAAGATTATGATGTCGATATTTTTGATGGAGACAATTATGAAGTCACTTACTTTATTAGATGCGGAGAATTTTTAACAACCTCTTGCATCATCTTAATATCCCATTGAATCATGATACTAAAAACAATTACAAAAAGAATTTGGGCAGCATTTTGACTCTAGAAAATTCGAAGAGTTTTTGTAAGGAAAAATGATATTACTTATCAACGGAATGTGAAGATTGGATAAATCCGTAAATATTTTATGTGAAATTGAGAAGGACAATGATTTATGAAAAACGAAACTAACGAAACTTATGTAAATTTTAATTCAAAACCAGGACGTAAAAGGTAAAAGCATATTTTGAAGCTGTAAATGAAGGGTTAAAAGGAGTTTATAAAATGAAGCATGGAATAAAAATATTCCCGAAGACGAAAAACAGAAATCACGATGTTCATGTAGAAGCTTCCTACCTTTGCCATGGAATTTGGACTAAAATAATGAATAACCAGAGTAACGAAGGAAAACCCTACTCCTCAAATTATTTTTATTGGAATAATAATAAACTACAAAATGAAATTTTATTTCATTTTGATATTATGAATAATCCTAAGAAACAAAGTTGTGGACTAGCAAATTGTTGTAGCCCTCGAAAATTAGATGAATGGACTAAAATTTACCATACAATCGGTAATATGACTCCCATCCTTGGTTTAAAATCGACAATCCTACACCTGGAGACAACAAACAAATCAATCGTTATATAAACGGGCAAAAAGCTTCACCTCGCCTTGAATGAACGTTGGGATTTATTTTTAAATCTCTTAAAAACAACTGGAGTCAGTGGTGCGATGAAGAATCATTTACATTTGAATCCTATATGTTATTGACTTGCCAGCAAATTTACTATTCAGATGTTTATAATAACTTTAAAAAGAAATTAAAGATATCCACAAAATCAATTTAGAAACATTGGAACAATGGGAGAAAATGATTACGAATAAAAAGTAAAATTATTTCATTTTCTAAAATTCCAAATGATGAATCTTCTATAGGAGAGTTAATCATCAATCTCATAAAAATAAGATGCCATGTCATTGGATTACTGCTAGAAAATTCCAAAAATTAATTCACTTAGTATTAGAAAAAGCCTTCCACAAAACGGAAGGCTTTATCATTTTGTACAATTTCATTCGTTAAAACTATTTGACTTTAGCCATCCAATAAGTACGATGTTCGAATCACCATTGTTCCATCTAATGCATAGGAACCTGAGTAAAACAAAGTATTGTCAAATGCTGCTAAACTAACCAATTCTTTTCCTGAACTTCTTCCACAGTTTTGAATACCTCTATGTCTCCTACTCCATCCGTTCCTTTTTTCATAATACTATCGCCTTGAACCTTATCACTCGCAATTCCTTTAACCGTAAAATAAACACAACTCGTATATTCACCTTGTTTCCCAAGCATTTCATTAAAAATCATTGTCTTTCACTACAACTGCTTTTATCTATAAAAAAACTGCTGGTAAATTTTTCAGTAAGGAGTAAAGAGCAGTTTAACGAAACTACATTAAATATACTTTCTAAAAACATTTCTAACAACAATCACTTTATCAATCACTTCATTCATTAATTCATCGTAATTTTCATGATTATCAAAATCTAATCCCTCAATATAGTATATAATTCTAGAAGCTTTTTATTATCTAATCTTTTGCCAATCCACACTAAATCCTAATTCATTTTCTATTTCTTCAGACACAGTGAATAATTTATCGAACAAATTCTTATTTTTCTCTAATGTAGACTTCGATTCCTATACTATTAGTTTTATTTACTAATGTTACTTCTATATGTGCTTCGCTCGTACCAAGCGCAACAGAGTACCAATGGTCTGTTGTGGCTTTTTCTAACATTAAACGGCTTATTTCTTGAAATCAATACTTCATTAAATCTATTCCAAAAATCAATCTTTCAGCCTGAGCTTTTACTTAACTCTCCACTATCCATACCGGTGTTTACTATTTTTTTACAAAATCATTCGGTTTTTCTACCACCACAAACTTAGGAGCAGGCAACGAATCTCCAATTTTATAAGCACGAATTTCCATTAGAAAAAAATGATAGTTCATTAGTTGTCTTATTATTTAGCCACTCTATAGCACTTCTATGTTCTTCTCTTGCTTCTTTAACAATCCAAATAACAACATTAGCATCCAAAACCAGAAGCATATGTAATAATTTTTCCTAAAACGATCATGATTAGTGGCTTCTAATTGATTTTCAATAATAACTTTAATCCCAGTTGTTTCATCTTTTGCTACTAAATCACAACGATAAGTCCTCACAAAGACTTCTTTTTGTATATCTGTCAACGTTAACCCTATTTCATCATTTAGCAACTCAATATTTTCTTCTTTAGATAACCATTCTGAAAAAATCATATTGCTCATGTTTCCAGAGTTCTCTAATATCAACTTCTTCTAATTTCCTAATTTCATATTGTTATCATCCTTTTTTTGATAGTAATAGATTCATCCTTATTTTATCATTGTATAAGATTTATTGGGAGTAGATTCTAAAAGCAACTCAAAAATCCTACTGGTGAAAATTACCAGCAGGGATTCCTAACATCTTCTTATATACCAATAAACACTTCTACAACCTTCCTAATCTTCTCTAATACGGTTAATTTCTTCTGTTCTCTTGCTCCGCCTCGTCTTGAAACAGCTGGGATGATTTTTATCCAATTCATCTCCTGCATATTCAACATGTCCTTTTTCAATCGCTTTTTCAATAAATCGTTTTCGAATCATCTTTTTAAATTTTTCCGCATCAATAACTGCTTCTATTTCTTTTCCTTTTCTTTTCTTGCATACATGTAAAAAGGCTTCTAAAAATAGATTCTGTATTTTCTAATGTTGAAAGGTCTGTGTTATTGATAAAGCTAATGATTAACTCTTCCTTAGCTCTTGTGCCTAAACTTGAACGAATCACTCTACGTACTTCCGCTTTTTAATCGTTCCTTATCATCAAACTCATTCGCTTTTTCCAAAAATTAATTTTAATATGTAATCTAAATTAATTTCATCAGTTTTTAGTAAGTCAATCTCAAATTCTACATCTGAAAAAAATCAACCAAAGTTGCTCCATTTTTCTCCATTTGTATTGCCACTTGTACCATCTCCTCCTTAGGCGTCAATGCTTCATCTCTAATTTGAATGTAGGCACTCTTCATGTCTTGCATTTGTCTTTCGGTGATACTCTTTTCCACCGTTTCAAATTCGTCATAATTTTTCAGAATATTGTCTAGTTTAATCAATTTCCCAAACAGCTGTGCAAAAATCTTCTTCTCAGCCTCACTTGTAATCTCTGTTGGTTCTGGGAATTTCGATAGTATTTCATCACTAATATCTTTATACCCTGGAACTTTTTCACCTGTAGTTTCATCTACATAACCATACATGTAGTCTTCAAATTTTCTTTTCGATGATTACTTTAAGACTATTTTCATCTCCAAAAAGTCTTAATGGCATCTTTAGTTGCCTTTTTCCAAATCACGGAAACAAACGATATTCCCAAAATGTTTTTCACTTTATTTAAGATACGATTTGTTCTGGAATATGCTTGAATTAATCCGTGATATCTTAGATTCTTATCCACAAACAGTGTATTCAATGTTGGAGCATCGAACCCTGTTAAGAACATTCCTACAACAATTAACAAATCAATTTCTTTTTGTTTTACTTTTTAAAGATGATCTTTTGTAGTAATTTTTGAAACTCATTTCCATTTGTTGAAAAAAATTTGTTTTAAAATTGTTCATTATAATCTGCTATATACTTTTATCTAAAAAAATTCTTTTGCAGTAGATCCCATATGTGAAACATCGAAAGTCTCATCAACAATTTCACCAGCAGAAGATTGTTCTTCATTGGCTGCAAAACTATAAATCGTCGCAACTTTCAATCGTTTTTTCTTCTGGCAACGCTGCTTGTTGACGTTCAAATTCTTCGTAATACATTTTGGCAGCATCGATACTTTTGGACTGCAAACATAGCATTAAATCCATTCAATCGTCTATCCTTAATTGTATAATACTCATTTCGATGTGTTTTTCGCATTGAATTTTTCTAAAATATATTTTTGTAATTTCAGTAATTCTTTCTGGATGAAGTAATAACTGTTTTTTTCTACATGTTTTAATTTTTTCTCATCATCTTCTGTTTCAGCTTCTAAATTTAGCTTGAAAGATTATTATAATCCACTTTGAATTTTAGAACTTTTCCATCACGAATCGCATCTGTAATCACATAGCTATGTAACTGAGCTCCAAAACGTTCCAGCGGTTGTATCTCCAACTAGAGAGTTTTTCAGCAAAAAATAGGAGTTCCTGTAAATCCAAATTGATAATACTTTTTAAAATGTTTTTCGAATATTTTTCTGAGCTTCTCCAAATTGAGAACGATGGCATTCGTCAAAAATCAATACACAATGTTTGTCATAAAATCTCATGTTGACGATATTTTTTTAATAAATTCATTTAACTTTTTGAATCGTTGTTACAACAATTCTATCATCCATACTTTCAATTGATTTTTTTCAACTCTTTAGTATCTTTTACTACCATTGACACTATTTTGTTGGAATTTTTGATATTCTTTCATCGTTTGATAATCTAAATCTTTTCTATCCACAACAAAGAATACTTTTTCAATAAAATCCAATGAGGTTGCCAATTTTGCTACTTTGAATGACGTTAATGTTTTACCTGAACCTGTTGTATGCCAAATAAACCCACCGGCTTCTGTCTTCCCATATTTTTCGCTTCAAAACTAGAACGAATCTTCCACAAAAATACGTTCTGTTGCCGCAATTTGATAAGGTCGCATAATCAGCAACGTATTATTCACATCAAATACACAGTATTTTTGTAAGTACTTCTAGTAACACTCGTTTTTTTCAAAAAAGTTTTTGTAAAATCTTCTAAATCTCGAATTACTTTATTTTTTTGCATCTGCCCATTCACAAGTAAATTCATAATGATTTTTATTTTGAGCTGTTGTATTAGCAAAAATATCTTGTATACGTTCCATTAGAAATCACAAAAAAATCTGAACATATTTATATAAAGAATGCTCACTATTGAAACTTTCTTTACTATATCGATGAATTTGATTAAAGGCTTCTTGAAGACTAACGCCTCTTTTTCAATTCAATGTGCACTAGGGTAATCCATTTTACTAAAACCGTTACATCGTATCGATTTTTTTATGAGTTCCTTCACCTCTCACTTGATTCGTTACTTGGATAAAGTTATTAGAATATTTTTCTTATCAATAATACGGATATTTTCTCGATGTCCATCATCAAAGTGAAGTCATAAATATGATTTTTCTTGAACTTTTCTAGTTTTTCAATCATTCCTTCACTTGGAATATCTAGATATTCCACTAAAAATCTTCTCCTCACTCTCATTAAATGAAATTTGATTAAGTTTTTCTAGTTGAACTTTTTAAGTTTTCGATATAAATCTTCGGTTGTTTGAACTTTTAAAATACTCATAACCTTGATCGACTAAGTTAGCAATCATTTCTTTTTCCAACTCTGCTTCACTTTGATACGCGGCTTCTTTAATTCTACTAGGTTTCTCAAAATTCGCTAAAATGATTCCGTTTGTCATTTCTGCAATAGTGGATGTTTGATACAACGCTTGATCTTCTTTCATAACATTTACTCCTCTCTAAGTAACTTATCGATTAAAACTTAATAACTGTTCAGCCAGTATTCATACTGTTTCTGTCGTAACTCTATCTCTTTGGGCAATCCTTCTTTTATGTCATTTACTAATGTGTCGAACTTGTCTAATATTGATACTATGTGTTGTTGGACGTGTATAGGGTGGAATAATAATAGGTAAGCTCTTAATAATTTCTGAATTCAAATTACTTACTGATGAAGTATTCATTTTAATTTCCAATAATTTTGAGTAGCACCTAATGACAAATAATAATATAGATAATCAGAAGTTAGATACTCTTTAAAATCACTAATACTTGCCCAACCATCATGTATTGCTCCGCTTATATTTAAAAATATATGGTCTTCCATAACTCATAGAATTCGATAAAAATAAAAATCGCCCTTTTTCAATACTCTAGATTTTTGGCACCTTCTAATGTAATTCTTTCTTTCGTATCTAAAATATATTTACTTCCCAATGATGTATCGCCTATTTTTATCCAAGGAATACTATTTTTCATAATTTGTTGTTATATACTTAGAAATAGGTCTCGGAGAAAGCACCTCTATTAATAATACAAATTTCACCTAGTGTTTTTGTCTCTACTTTATTTTCGGTGATATCGCCAACAATTTTTGATACTTCTTGTAAGAGTTCATAATAATGATTAGACAATATCAACGTGCGTGCGTGCGTGCGTGCGTGCGTGCGCTATCACAATCTGTTTCGAATGTCAATAGTTTTTTTCTCTGTAGTATTCATATTGTTTTTGACGCTGTGCGATTTCTTCTGGTAGTAATCCTTTCGTATCTTCCAGAAGTAGTTGGAATTATCCAATACTTTTACGATTTTTATTTTTGAAGAGAGATCGCTGGAATGACTACTTTAATTTTTCCTAACCCTTGACTACTTAATGAGGCTCTAGTCGTAAATGAACTCCTTTTTACAATCTCTTTCCTTATAGCATAACATCTAAAAAGATGTGCACAGTATTCTGGTAAAAGTAAATCTTTAATCTTAGGTCTAGCTCTTATTGAGAATCCATTAAACACACAATTCTCTAATTCTTCTATTACAACCGAAGAATATCCTACTTCTTCTTGCACTTCTGACGTACGAGTAAATAATACATCTCCTTTTTCAACACTAAATCTCTCAAGTTCAGCTCCTGTTACATTTACTTTTTCTGTTATATCTTCTTTTTGTAACCTATCTAACTTATATACGTTTACATAATTTATAAAAGGGATACCTGTGCCAAAAACTCTTTGCCTTTATTTAATCCATTTTTAAAATCAAAGATTTCCTCTAATTTGTATACTTTTAATTTTCTATCTTCTTCCATTTCTTTAGTGATTTTGTTTAAGTACTCTTCACTTAATAACATATCTCTATAATAAGTATATTGTTTAGTACGTGACTGAAGTTCTGACTGAGTTCTGACTGAAGTTCTGTAACATAATTCGTAAAATTTGTCAAGTATTTCTACTATTTTTCTTGTGTCTCAAGTGATGGAATAGGTATTGCAATATTTGCCGCAACATTACTCATAAGTTTAGGGTTCCCTGAACCACCTGTAACATGCCTTTTTGCTTCTATTTGCAACCAATAATACAAATATTTTGTCATCAATTCATCTTTAGGTTTTATTAGGCCACAAATATTTGTTATAGAGAAATTCCTAATCTATAAAACACAGTTCCAGCATATGCCCCATCTGTTGTCCACGTAATATACTCCCATCAAAAATCATAGGATTCTATTTTTCCTATAATACCATCATCTTTTGTTTGAGAAGAATAAACTGGATATTCTCCTTTATGATTTTTCTAAATACTTTTTCGATATTACTCTTCCTCTTTGGATAGTTGCTACTTCTCTAACTTCTTCCATTCAACTTTTTCATTCTTCAGTAGTTCCAAAAATATTCGTCATTTATTTTCCTCCTCTCTTTGCTATATTTTCTATACTTTTAAGCTCCTCTAAATAATCTTTTTCTACTGAAGTTAACGTATGTTGTGAATATTTTTTTATATTCTTCATTTACTTTTTTCTCCATTTGTGAACGTGAAACTTTTCCCAGCATTTTCTAATACATCTTCTCCAGTTGCTCTTAATATTTTGTCTACATGATCGATCCAATCCTGCATCGTCATAATAATTTCTCGTTCTGCTTGTATTTCTGCAAAGTCCAAATATCCTGAAACTAATCGATTCAATCCTCTCAATTCTTTTTCTGTTAAGTAATTTTAGCAGTTTTTGCTTCGGTGATTGTAGGTAACTCTCCTTTAAAAGTAGTTAATCCCATAAAATCTTTTTGAGCATCTACTCGATTAACAATTAATTCACTTGCCGTATGATGATGTATTGCATAATGCATTTTATTTTGTACAGTTGAGAAGAATCTTCTGGCTTCTTCACTATTTCCATCATAATCAATTGAAGTGGCAAACAAGTCTGAGTACTTGGCGATAAAATACTTTTTCACTCGAACGAATATCACGAATTCGTTCTAAAAGTTCTTTGAAATAATTTTTCCAAATAAATCTGTCCCTTGTTTTTAGAACGTTCATCATCCATGGCAAAGCCTTTTTATCATATATTCTTTTAAGACATTAGTTGCCCAAATTCGAAAAGCAGTCGCTGAATTAATTCTATAACCGACAGAAATAATGGCATCCAAATTGTAATAATTTAAATCACGGGTCTGTTTTTCCCTTCTATAGCTCCATGTTCAGTGGTGTGTGCAAATTTTTGCACATACCTCTGTTTCATCAAGTTCTCCTTCTTCGAAAATATTTTTAAAATGTCTTCCTATCCCTGTTCTATCTATACCAAATAGTTCTGCTAGTGCTTTTTGAGATAGCCATATAGTATCTTCTGCTATTCTGACATTAACATTCACATCTTCTTCATCTAACGAATACATTAAAAACTAATCTCATTATTCATCACTCTCAAGCTCCTTAACAAGATTATCAATAGATTGGCGAAGTGAGGTTAATCTTTTTTTAACTGTTTCTTCAATTTCTTGATTTAGTACTTTAATATCAATCACTTCCCTAGTATCTTCCTTTTCAACATAGTTTGATACTGATAAGTTATAATCATTTTCTTTTAATTTCACCCGTATCTACATAACGTGCAAAGTGCTCTTTATCTGTTCTATCTCTAAATTGAGTTAAAATATTTTCAATATTTGAATTATCTAAAATATTATTATTCTTCTCTTTTTAAAATTCTTGACTAGCATCTATAAATAACACTTTTATTTTTCTGTTTTTATTTTTCGACATCACTAGAATACAAGTACCAATAGATGTTCCAAAAAAATAATTTTTCCGGCAATTGAATCACACAATCTACAAAGTTATTATCCACTAAGTATTGTCGAATCGTTTTTCTGCCCCTTTTTCGATAAAAATTCCCGGGAAGCAAACAATCGCTGCTCTTCCTTTACTTGATAAAGTAACTTAATGAATGCATAATAAACGCAAAATCAGCATACGCTTTTGGTGCTAATTTACCTGCGGGTGCAAAGCGTTCATCATTAATTAATGTTGGATCTGCATCGCCTACCCAACTAATTGAATACGGAGGGTTTGAAACCACTGCGTCAAAATGGTTTTTCATCATTATGAAGTGGATTTAATAAAGTATCTCCTCTTAAAATGGAGAAGTTATTGTAATTCACATTATGAAGAAACATATTCATACGAGCTAAGTTATAGTTCGTCATATTGATTTCTTGACCATAAAAACCTTCTTCAATAATATGTTCATCAAATTGTTTTTTTCATTTGTAGTAATAAACTTCCGCTACCACAAGTAGGATCGTATACTTTATTAATTTTTGTTTGACCATCCATTACTAATTTGGCTAATAATTTTTGACACCGTTTGTGGCGTAAAAGAATTCCCCACCGGATTTTCCTGCATTGCTTGCATAATTTGAAATTAAAAATTCATAGAAGCATCTCCAAAAGGCATCAATCTCATTCTCTTCAAAGTTACCAAAAATCAATTACGGCAATCCCTTGTAAAAATTTTTGTCAAACAAGCATTTTCTCAGCAACAGTTACTCCTAAACGATTACTAGACGTATCCACATCTTCAAACAAACCTTTAATATCGTCTTCTGAAGCAAACCCTTGAGCACTACCTTCAATTGCTGAGAAGATATTCGCTAAATCAATATTTAAGTTTTCATTTTCTTTTTGCCGTTTTAACAACATTCTCAAATAATTGACTTGGTAAAATGAAAAAGCCTTTATCTTCTACTGTATTTGGTTTGAAATCTCTCAATGCTTCTTCATCAGATAATTCTGCATAATTAAAACTTAAATCCCCAGCTTCATGCTCCGTAATATTAAAAAAATGCTGTAATATTTTTCTGAAATAAAGCGATAGAATAGTATTCCTAATATAAACTGTTTAAAGTCCCATCCATCTACAGAACCTCGAACTTCATCCGCAATTGCCCAAATTTTTCTATGTAATTCTGCTCTTTGTAAACCTTCTTTATTTCCTTCAACTTTTGCCATTTAGAACTCTCCTATTATGATGTTTTTATATTGTTTTCATTCGTATTATAGCATTATTTTTGAAACTATATAACTACACATATAAAAAGCACACAACTAAAAGATTCTACTCTTAAAGTCATGCGCTCTTATTTATAAAATTATCTAATCCAACTTCTAATAAATCTCTTCTGAGTTTTATCACATACATATCCAATACTCTCATAAAATTTATGTGCTTCTACACGATAATCTGCTGAATTTAGTCTAATGAATCCAATAGAATTATTTTTAGCATTTAATTCTAAATGACGCATCAATTCTTTGCCAATTCCTTTACCTTGAAACTCTGGTAAAACAGCTAATCCCAAAATATTCAAACCAGCAAAGGAATAAAGACTTTCATAAACTTCAGCATGTACAAAAACCAACTACAGTCTGTAACCTTTCATCTTCATATACATAAATATAATGATGATTTACATCCTCTGAAAGTTTTTGTATTTGACTCATAACTGTCTCAATAGATACTGAATATCCTAAAGAAACTTCACATATTCTTCGTATTGATTTTTGTATCTTGTATTTTTATATTTCTAATCATATTGTATTCCTTCATAGAATTTTGTTTTGTTAGAATAAGAAAAACTAATTGTCTTCTTTATGAGCAACAAATACATCATTGCTTATATAATATCCTTTTAATTTTTCTTTTATGCCTTAACACTTCTCTAGAAATATTAGTTATTATAACCTCTTTATTGTTATCTCTATATATAATATATCCAAACATAGCCCACAGAGGATTTTAAATATATCAAATTTAATCTTAAATAAATATATCCAATCAAAACAAATAAAAGAATATTAACTATGTAAACTTCTTTTGAACTATCTCCATTAGTAATGAGTGGAATTATATATGTCATGATATAGCTTAATACTGTATCATCAGGATTTTCAAGATTGTTAATACTTTTTCTCGAGTTCCTTTTCCTAATTTCAATAAAAATCACGCTTATAACTGAAATAAATATTAAGATTAGCACTAATGTAGCAAATACTATTATTAATATATTTTTCTCACAAAAACCTTTTTGTTATTTTAGAAAAAGTACAAAATTATAATCATAATGTAAAGTGGGAAATAGGATGATATAAACATAATAGTTCTTGTCGTTATGTTATAAAAATTTATCGATTCTACCATTCATAAAAATATCACCTTTTTATTTATCATCTACCCCTATTTGCTCATTAATTATACTTCTATAGTATGAATCTCTTAATATTCTTAAAAATATCCATTATCTGACTTTTTATCTTCATATATTATTGAAAAATGAAGGTTCTTCAGTATAATTTATCTCTAAATTAAACATATCTATGGTTTTTCTTTATATTTTCATAATTTTCATAAGTTTTAGCAAGATTTATATTTTCACTGGTCATTTTTGTAAGAGTTTTTTATAACGTCCATCATTTAAAACAATCTTCATAAAAATTGTCAAAGTTAATTATTCCATCACTTAAACCTTCTTGGTTTAAAAATTCTGATGCTGTGTCTCTAAATTGATCATCTAAGTTAAAGATTCGTTCTAATGAATAATGAGACAATATAAGTATATCTTCGCCTATAGTTATAAAATCCACTTCTCCATCTATGCCAATTAATTTGCTTTCAATTTTTATTCAAAGTATTTCCATTAAATCTTGCAATAATCCCTTTTTGAATGCAATTTCTTAAATTTAGTTACCCTTCTAAAAATTCTTATATCAGGAAATTGATCGTCATTTCTAGTTATTGAAAAAGTGTAAAAACTATAATTATCCGGATCGATTTCTGTTTCTACATAATCCGAATTTTTAAAAGCTTTCTAAAAACTCTATTATAATCACGTATATATGAAACACCGCAACTCTCTATAGTCTCATCTTTATATCCAGTTGGATTGTAACCTACTATTTCTTTGTCTTTAAATTGTTCAATATAATCACATATTAAATTTAGTAAATCATCATAAATTTGTGCATCAATATTAGGGGAAAAACTAACATAATTACCATTTCTTAATTTTTCTAGTAAAAAGATTAAACTCCAAATCATTTTTCTTGTATTTTATCTTTTTAATGTATTTATATCCATAATCCTCTCCTTATTTTTCATTGATACCACTCCTTATATTTTCAATAATCATTCATCTAACAATAATTTACCTTTTGCTTTATCTCTCAAACGCTGCATTTGTTCTTTTTCTATCTGTTGAATGCTTTTCTCTGGAACAGAGTAAATCTTCCGGCATTGTCCCACCTATTTTTCAATAGCACTTCTAACTTCTTTTCCAACTGAATAGTGAACTTTTTGTTGCCTCATCTGCGCCTTCAACATTATCTTTTCGCAACTTCTCTTCAGTTTGAGATATTCTAAACAGATTAGCAATGAGTTCAGTACTACCCATAAAATCTAAAATCTTTTTGCCTTGCTGTTAGTCCTTTTTGTCATGAATACCTTCTACATCTAATCCACCATACAATCCAATATATCCAGCATTTTGAAAAATTGCAAATTCTTCATTTGTGATAACTCCTGCATCATGTGCAGTTTCCACCAAAAAGCTGATTCCATTGTTTGATATCTCCACGAACAACAAGTCTTCTCCTATCTTCATCAAGTTGATTAAAATGCTATGATATTTCTTGACGATAAGTTTGTATTGCAAAATAAGTTTGCCCAAGAGCAATAGCCTCTTTTCTTGGATCACCCATTTTTGCACAATCAAATAACAAGCATATCTTGTAAGCTCATAATCTTTAATAGATTTACTTGTAGCTCCGCCTCCACGATTTTTGCTGACCTCAGCAAAATCGTCTATTAATCATGTCCGCTATTCTCACAAGCAATCATTGCTCTCTCAATTACCTTTTGAAAAATTTCTCCACTGGGAATACTCATGTACAGCTGCAAGTTCTCGTGCACTCCAACACTCGATTCCATCTTTCCGAATATATTTTATATCTTCAAATTTTTTTATATTCTTTTACTTTTAAATTTGGCATAGACTTTCCTTTCATTCGACTTTATAGGGTTTCTTAGATAATCGCTTTTAAAGCCACACATACAACACTTTAATACTGTGTATTTATAACCTATTTTCCAATCCTACTCCCATTCAATAGGGGAAGAATCTCTCCTGAGTAATTGATATCATAGGGAGTACCGACTTTATTTTTATATTGGCAGGGGTATAAATTTGTATTTATCTTGTATTTAGTTTTTAAAAGTAAACTATATCAAGTTTCTTTGTGAATATACTACTTTTTATTTTTACTCATCGAGCTTTAGATACTAAAAATATTTTATTTATAAATAAAATATTATTGAAAGTATTATTCCCTAAATATTTAATATATATTTGACATGGATTCCATTCGTCCCATAAGGTAGGAAAAACATTCTAATTCTTTATATCCCATTGCGATATAGAATTCATTAGTAATATCATATTCTTTGTAGTGTCCCATTTTTACAGTTTTTACCTGTGAGTAGGAATATCCAAGATTTTTGCCATATTTTTCCAATTCTGTATTTAGTTTTGTTCCAATTCCCATTCTATGAAATTTTTCTTTATACCCATTACAAAAATATCTGCAGTATCCTTACTTGTTGCGTTTAATACGATAAAAACCTGCAACTTCATTATCTGCATAGCAGCCAAAAAACGGTTTATCTTGTGAATCTTCAATATACTCTTTTGTACTTTCAGGTAGACCAAACCATTCAGGAAGGTCGTAAAGAACCTCTTTTGATATTATTTCTTTTTCTTTCTTGTCTATTATTTTTAATTATTAAATCCATATTATTTTCCTCTCAAAATTATAATACCATTTAGTTATAACACAGCTAATAAGTATTATACAATTTGTCACAAGAAATTTAAATGTTGCTATTTTAATAAAATTTGTTGTTGAATGTATTATTCTCGATTATCTATTTTTATATTTATATTTTAGTGTAGATAAGGTAGAAATCACAGATTTTAATAATAAGACCCCACCAAAAATTATTGGCGGGGTTTAGTTTATATATAATTTTTAAAAAGTCAGTTATATTAAGGGGCTTGGGAAATTAGTTGATATTGTTTCACCAGGTTCTATTGAATATGTTTTAAATAAGCGTGATACAATGCTTTATAAGTGCGAAAACAACTTTAAGAGAACGTTGGCAAGAAGTCCCTGAAGAAATGGGGCGTACAGGAGCAAGAGAAATGTTCTTAGTTACTCTTGATGATACGATTAGTAAAGAAGTAATTGAAAACCTAAATGACAACAATATTCAAATTGTAGTAACTCAAACTATTAAAGAAGAACGCTATAAATCAAATCATAGTGTTATATCATTTGAAAAGTTATTGAGTATTTTAAAAAGAAACTGCCTTACGTTGGGATGATTTTAATTATTCAGAAGAAGCTAAGGAAGAAATCAAGCTGAGTCTCCAACAACAACTAGAAAAACACCAAACTCATGCATTTGTATCAGAATACTATCAACGATATTTAAATAAATTTAACTAATTAAAATACCCCATCAGATACTTTTTCTGGTGGGAGTATTTGATGAGGGAACCAATTAAATTGTTCCTATTTTTGTATTTTATAATACTCAAAAATACTGTTAAAAACAGTCATTTCACTTCAATTTAAGTTACTTGTCTACTCCCACTCAATCGTAGCAGGCGGTTTTACTTGTAATGTCATACACCACTCGGTTTACATGTCCTACTTCGTTAACAATTCTTGCACTAATCGTTTTGTAAGACTTCCCATGGGATGCGAGCGAAGTCACTTGTCATACCGTCAATACTTGTCACTGCACGAATGCCGATTGTGTAATCATAGGTTCTTCCGTCTCCCATTACACCAACACTACGGATTCCTGGTAAAACTGTGAGTATTGCCATACGTCTCTTTCAAGTCCATTTTTGGCAATTTCTTCTCTTAAGATGGCATCACTTTCTCGTACAATTTTCTAGTTTTTCTTCGGTTACTTCTCCTAGTACTTTGAATACTAATCCTGGGCCTGGGAATGGTTGGCGCCATACGATTGAATCTGGCATGCCTAATGCTGTTCCTAAAGGCACGAACTTCGTCTTTGAATAGTGTGTTCAGCGGTTCAATTAATTCAAATTGCATGTCCTCTGGTAGTCCTCCCACATTGTGGTGAGACTTAATTGTTTGAGCTGTTTTTGTTCCGGATTCGATAATATCTGTATATAAAGTTCCTTGTGCTAAGAAATCCACATCTGTTAATTTTGCTGCTTCGTCATCGAATACATAGACAAATTCATTTCCGATAATTTTTACGTTTTTGTTCTGGATCGCTAACACCTTTTAATTTAGATAAGAAACGTTCTTGGGCATTCACACGGATAATATTTAATCCAAATTTTCCAGATAGGCTTTCCATTACTTGGTCGCCTTCGTCTTTTCTAAAGTGAGCCGTGGTCTACAAAAATACATGTTAATTGGTCGCCGATTGCTTTTTGTAATAGAACACCTACAACGCTTGAGTCAACTCCGCCTGATAAACCTAATAATACTTTTTATTGCCAACTTTTTCACGGATTTTTCAATTTCCATCTCGATGAAGTTTGCCATCGTCCAATCACCTGTTGCGCCACAAATATTGAACACGAAGTTTTTCAACATATTATTTCCATGAATGCTGTGACGTACTTCTGGATGGAATTGTACGCCATAAATATTTCGTTCTGGATTTTCAAATGCTGCAAATGGTGTGTGGTCATTCGAAGCTGTTACAGTGAAACCTTCAGGGATAGCTGTAATTCTGTCACCATGGCTCATTAAGACTTCTTCTAAAGTTGATAATCCTTGGAAAAATTCCTGAATCTGTATTAAATACTTCTACTTTCGCAGGACCATATTCTCTTGTCGGTGAAGATTCAACAGTTCCTCCAAATAAATGAGTTGTCAACTGCATTCCATAACAGATTCCTAATACTGAATTCCTAATTCAAAAATTTCAGGATCTACTGTAAAAGCACCCGATTCGTAAACACTATGAGGTCCTCAGAGAAAATAATCCCTTTTACATTTCCATGCTTTTTGATTTCTTCCGCTGTAATATCATTGTGAAGTAACTCACTGATCTCAAACTCACGAATACGACGCGTAATCAGTTGATTATACTGACTTCAAAATCTAATACAATAATTTTTCTAACGAAGTGGTTCTTGTTGACATAAAAAGCCTCCTTAGTCTTATTATCTATATTGTAGCAGAAAATCACGAAAATTACTTTAAATATTCATAAAAAATTCGTTCCGGATTTTTATTAAATTTTCTCATTTTTCGATGTGTTATCCTTCTATTCCAAAAAGAACCCACAGCGACGTCTATCCTGTGAGTTCTTCTTCCATTTTTAGTATTTCTTTACTTGGACATAGTCAATATGATGTCCGTATGTTTTATGCAAAAATAAAGTCTGCACGTCCTTTTGTTGGTAAGATGTATTCCTTTAAATTCTTCAAATTCGTTTTCCATACATCTTTTTGCCATAGCAATCGCTTCTTCTCGGTCTCCAATCGCAAACTGGTAATAAAAATTATCAGGTTGAGTTTTTGCTCGTTCCATTAATAATTCGAAACGTTCTAAATACCATTTTTCAATCAGATTTTTCTTCCGCATCAACATAAATCGACCAGTCAAAGAAATCACTGACGTAAATTTCTCGATTCGGTGGTAATTGTAATACATTAATTCCTTCTACAATTAAAATATCAGGTGGATAAATGACTTGTTTTTCATTTTGGAATAATGTCGTAAAATTTCATGAGAATAAACGGGCGCTTCAACAGCTTCTTCCCTGTTTTAATATCCAGTAAGAAATTCACTAATGATTCCATATCATAACTTTCTGGAAATCCTTTTCGGTGTAAAATCCCTTTTTCCACCAAATCCTTTTGTTGACCATAAAAATCCATCTGTCGTCATCAGCTCAATTGTTAATTCTGGATATTTTTGTTGGAGCATTGTTTGCATTAAACGAGCCGTTGTACTTTTTCCCCAACTGCCACACTTCCTGAAAACTCCAATAATAAACGGAACTTTCTTCTTCGGTTGTTTTTAAGAAATATTGTTCTTGTTCATGAATTTGTCCATGTTTTTGATAATAAATATCAAAAGTAATCTAATAAGGGGCATATATACTTCTTGTACGTCAATTAATGAAATTCTATCATTCAATGATGTTAAATGTTCTAATTCTTGTAATGTTAATGCTAAGTGATGAGCGTTTTGGTATTGTTTCCATTCATCTCTGGCTAATATGATAATACGTCGATGTGTCTGTCACAACGATTCTCTCCTTTTGTTGAATTGCTTTTTCTTGGGTATTTTTACCATAGATTTTTAGGATGACTAACGATTGGGTCTTTAAATTTCCTTTAAATCCTCGCTTGTTCGTTTACACCTTTAGTGGTTTTTAGTATGATAAATAAGAAATTATGAAGGAGTTTTTATCATGGAATATACAACAGCTTCCGGTATGGGGACAGTCTACTGGAAAAGTCATTTTAATGGGGAACATGCAGTCGTCCATCATCAACCTGCGATTGCGATTCCTTTTTCCGGTGTGTCGGTTCAAGCAGATATTCAACCCAGCTCTCATCCACTAAGTATTCATTGCGACTTTTTATAGTGGATTAGCTTATGAAATGCCAGAAGTATTGAAAAGTTTAAAATTTACGATCCATGAAGCATTAAATCAAATTGAACAACTTCGTCCTGAATTAGGAATTACGCCTACTACTCGTTCGTATTGGAATAATGGAAAAGTAGAAAAAGGTCAAGCCTCCTTCGTACAAGCACCTTCTATTCAGATTACGATTACTTCTTCGATTCCTGCAGAACGTGGCATGGGATCAAGCGCAGCTGTTTCAGTAGCGGTAGTGAGAGGATTGTTTGATTATTACAATGTTCCTTTAAGCGATACACTATTATTCGAAATTGTACAAGCTTCTGAAAAAAATCGCTCATGGAAATCCAAGTGGTATTGATACCGCAACAACTAGTGGAAAAGAAGCTGTATTTTTTATAAAAGGAGAAGCTTTACAACCTCTGTCTATTCAACTAAAAGGTACTTTAATTGTGGCAGATACAGGTATTACAGGACAAACACTAAAAGCCGTTCAAGCTGTACAAGAAAAAATCCAACAAGAACCCATTTCTACTCAAAAAATCATTGAAGAAATTGGAGAACTAGTACATACTGCTAAGAATTGTCTTTCAAAAGGAGACGTTCATACATTAGGAAGTCTTTTTAACTCAAAAACCATGCACTTCTTCAACAATTAGAAGTATCAAATGAAACATTAGACCATCTTGTTCAAACGGCTCTTGAAAATGGAGCGATTGGTGCCAAAAATGACAGGTGGCGGACTAGGTGGCTGTATGATTGCTCTTACAGCAAATCTTGAAGAAGCAGAAAAAATTACTGAAGCTTTACAAGAAGCAGGAGCTGTACAAACATGGACATTCATTTTCCAATGAATAAAAAGGAGCTTATATGAAAACAACAGGAATTGCACGTGCGCATACAAATATTGCACTGATTAAATATTGGGGAAAAAGATAAAAGCATTATTTCTTCCAATGAATAGTAGCTTATCCCTCACATTAGAGGCTTTTTATACCGATACAAAAATTACTTTAGATGAAGCTTTTAGAAAGAGATGAATTTTATTTAAATAATATTTTTGCAACAAGAAGCTGAAACACAAAAAATTTCAAAAATTCTTAGATTTATTCCGTATTCCTGCTAAGGAAACACGATTTGCTCGTATTGAGAGTTATAACTTTGTTCCTACTGCAGCTGGTTTAGCAAGTTCTGCTTCAGCTTTTGCTGCTTTAGCAGGAGCGATGCATCAAGCAATGGGATGGAATTTATCAAGGAGTGAATTATCGACATATGCTCGTCGTGGAAGTGGAAGTTCTACGAGAAGTTTATTTGGTGGCTTTGTTGAATGGAATCAAGGAACAAATTCAGAAGATAGTATGGCGATTCCTGTTGACGATGCTTCTTGGGATATCGGAATGCTCATCATCGTTGTGAATGGTGCTGCTAAAAAAATCTCCAGTCGTGTTGGAATGGAACAAACAGTTGCCACTTCTCCTTTCTATCCTGCATGGGTAGAAAGTGCAAAAACTGATTTAGAAGAGATAAAAATAGCCATCCAAGAGAAGAACTTTACTCAAATGGGAGAAATTGCCGAATTTAATGGAATGAAAATGCATGCGACAATGCTAGCCAGTCAACCACCGTTTTGTTATTTTTGAACCAGATAGTCTGATTGCTCAGCAACAAGTCGTGTACTTACGTGAAGTATTAGGGATTCCTGCTTATTACACAATGGATGCTGGTCCGAATGTAAAAAGTGCTTTGTAAAGCGAGTGATTTAGACAAAGTTCGTGACCATTTCAAACAATATTTTGCCTCTGAAAAAACTCATTTCCTCTCTTCAGGAGAAGCAATGAGAACTTTAACAGAAGAAGAATGGCAAGAAAGCATTCAACATTTCAATCAAAAAGGAATTTAACTATGAATATACAAGCTACAGCTCCTGGAAAACTATTTATCACTGGTGAATATGCAGTCAGTTACTCCAGGACAACCGGCACTTATTGCAGCTGTCAATCGCTATTTAACGGTTGACTTAACTCCTTCCCTTGAAGAAGTTGGAACAATTTATTCCACTCAACAACCGGATTTGACGCTTCATTGGAAAAGAGAACAAGGATTTTTACAAATAATCGAAGAAAATCATCCATATACATTAATGACTACTGCGATTGAAGTTGCCGAAACTTATGCGAAACAACGAAACTATTTGAATGAAGAGCTCTATCATTTGAAAGTGACAAGCCAATTAGATGATGTTCACTCAAATATCAAATTCGGTCTTGGCTCTAGTGGAGCTGTCGTTGTTGCAACCATTGACGCTATTTTACAATGGCATCATATTCCTGTTGAACCTCTACTCATTTATAAATTAGCAGCTATTACGAATACTCTGCTTGGTAGTAATGGTTCCTTAGGAGATATTGCTTCTAGTGCCTTTGGAGGTATCATTTTATACCAACGAATCGATGTAACATGGATCCAAGAACAAATGCAACAGTATTCCATTTCAGAAGTTGTCAACAAAAGAATGGACTGGTTTAGTCATTCAGCCAGTATCTTTACCAACAGCACTAAAAATGCTTGTTGGATGGACAAAGGAGAAGGCTGACACTTCTTCGTTCGTATCATCTGTCACTCATACAAGAACGCAAGCGGAAAAAGGATGCGTATTACCAACAATTTTTAAAACAAAACACAACCATTTTAAACCAGATAACGACTGCTTTAACAGAAGAAGATACAGAAGCATTTCTACAAGGGAATTACGGATAATCGAACTCTCTTATTAGACTTTGCTAAAGAGATGAATATTGTACTCGAAACTCCATCCTTAACAAAACTTTGCCACATTGCGCTTCAAGAAAACGCAAGTGCCAAAACTTCTGGAGCTGGCGGAGGCGATTGTGGGATTTGCTTTATTACAAAACCACAACAAGAAGACACCATCACAGCCCAATGGGAAAAAGTTGGTATTCTTCCACTAAACTTAGAAATAGCCCTTCAAAAGCGCTATTAGAAAAGGAGCTCTCATGACACAAGCCTATACACAACAAATGAAAAGAAAAGATGAACATGTGGGGCATGCAACTCAACAATATCAATCACAGTCGAATTTAGAATTACGACAAACTCGTTTTGTCCATCATCCTCTATCTGAAATGGCTGTAGATGAAGTTTCCCTTCAAACAAAAATGGCAGAATTCACTTTAGAAACTCCTTTTTTCATTAATGCGATTACTGGGGGAAGTCCTAGAACAACTCTCATTAATCAACGTCTAGCACAATTAGCTCATGAAACAGGAATTGCGATGGCAACTGGATCGATGAGTATTGCCATGAAAGACCCCTCTACTGCAGAAAGCTTCACCATTATTCGAAAAGAGAATCCTAACGGAATTGTATTGGCGAATTTAGGAGCACATTATACCGTTGAATCTGCTAAAAAAGCAATTGACCTTATTGAAGCAAATGGGATTCAAATTCATGTAAACACGTTACAAGAAATTAGTAATGCCTGAAAGGCGATCGCTCTTTCCATCATTGGTTAAAAAATATTGAGGAAATCGTCTCTCATGTAGATGTTCCTGTTATTGTTAAAGAAGTCGGATTTGGATTTAGTAGAGAAGCAATGCAAGAGCTAATCAATATCGGAGTCCAAACGATTGATATTAGTGGTCGTGGAGGCACAAATTTTGCATCCATTGAAAAATGCTCGAAGAGAAGATCGTTTATATGATGAATTAGAAGACTGGGGACAAACAACGGTTCAGTCCTTAGTAGAAGGTTATGATTTATCTTGTGAACTCATTGCTTCTGGGGCATTCATTCACCATTAGATATCGTAAAATGTCTCGCTCTAGGAGCAAGTGCTGTAGGAATGTCTGGAGAATTTTTACACTTAATTCGCCCACAGGATTCCCTCCCAACAGCCATTCAAACGGTAAATGACTGGAAGAATCAATTAAAAAAACATCTACACCCTATTAGGCGTTTCAAAAACAGAAGCATTACGCCAAACAGACATCATCCTTCCAAACACCACCGCCCACTGGTGCAACGCCCGCCACATAGACTGGACAACCTTCGCAAATAGAAGTAGAAAGAAATAAAAAAAGAAAAATTGTCATAATAGCATGAGATTCGCTTTTGCGAAGCAGTTAAAGTCTGTTGCCACTTTAAAAGTAAATAAAACAAAAATTGTCATAATAGCAAAAGCAACCAAAACCGCAATAGCGGTTTTAGTTGCCAGAAAATTTGAGACCCTAGGGCTCAAATTTTAGCCATGAGACCGCAGGTCTCGCTGGCGCCGTTGCTATTCATAACAATTTTTGGTTTTCTATTCTACGATACAAATAAGAAATGAATGATTCTTAATAGATAGGCGAAAAATCCGATAATCAACAAAGCAAATCATCACCACATGCAAATAAACTCCAACCATCGAAGTATTTACAAACGATTGAACCGAATTTACCTTCGAAAAAAATCAAAATATAAATCAAACCTATCCAAAAATCCTAAACTTAATAGGCGCTTCATAAACTCTCCTTCATTCAGGGATTACTTCATTACAAAAATATTGAATAAACAAACTAGTCGCTCCTACCACAAACCAAGTTGCCAACCCCGTAGCAATCGGTTTTAGCTCCCGCTTCACGGAAACTCTTAAACGATACTTGGCAACCAATTCCTGCTAACGCCATTGCCATTAACCATTTAGAAGCTAATTTTGCATATGGGATAAATTCTTTAGGAAAAATTCCCACACTTGTCACAATCGTTGCAATTAAGAACCATAAAAATAAACATTGGGAAAAATCTTTTTCCAATTCACAGGTTCTCCTGATTTCTTTTGACGTCTCGCTTCAACAAGTGACAATACTAAACAAGCTGGTAAAAATCATTAACGCACGTGTTAATTTAACAATTGTAGCAATATCTCCTGCCCACTACTATAACTATAACCAGCAGCGACTACACTTGAAGTATCATTAATCGCTGTTCCTGCAAATAATCCAAATTGTGCATCTGTCATTTGTAACACATGCCCTAAAAACGGGAATAAGAAAACTGCAATAATGTTAAATAAGAAAATCGTTGAAATCGATAAGGCAATTTCTTCATCATCTGCTTTAATAATAGGAGAAGCTGCTGCAATTGCAGAACCTCCACAAATCGCTGTTCCAAATCCTACTAATGTACGTAAATGATCTGACAAACCTAACCATTTTCCTACAAGAGCTGCTGTTAAGAAAGCTGCTACAATCGTAACAAGCGTTACTTGTAAAGACTCTAATCCTGTTTGTTGAACTTGGGCAAATGACATTGTAAACCCTAATGCAATAATCGAATAATGTAATAATTTTTTTAGCGGAATAATTAATTCCTGGTTTAAAATCACTTGGTAATGTATAGAAATTACTCACTAACATCCCAAAAATAATCGCAAATACCGCACTTCCAATAATCGGCATCATGTCGCCCAAAATAACAGCTAATACTGCTAATCCAAAGGTTAATAAAATTCCTTTACTTCGTTGAACCCATTGTTCCATATTTCTCCATCCTTTCAAAAACAATTACACACAAATGTATCACGTTCCATTTGATAAGAAGTGAACAATTGTTACTCTCCTACAAATTGTTGTAATTGATTTGATAAGGCTGCAAATTCTTCAATGGTTAGTGTTTCTGCTCGACGATTTGGTTCAATTGAAACAGAGTCCAATGCTTCTTGAATTTGTTCTTTTGTTAGTTTTCCTGGCACATAAGCTTTGACCAAATTATTCCATAATGTTTTTCTACGTTGGACAAAACTATTTTTTACTAAATCAAAGAAGAACGCTTCATCTTTCACTGTTACTAGAGGTTCTTCTCTACGTTCCAATACTAAAATAGCTGAATCTACATTTGGAGCTGGATTAAAAACTGTTTTAGGAACAATAAATCCGATTTTTGGCATGGCACCAATATTGAATCGCCACCGTTAATGAGCCATAAGCTTTTTGAATTTGGTTGAGCAGTCATTCTTTCTGCCACTTCTTTTTGCATCATCATTGCAAATCCATCAATTGGTAATCTTGATTCTAAGAGATTCATAATAATCGGTGTCGTAATATAATATGGCAAGTTTGCAACAACTAGTAATCTCTCCTCCACATTGAAGTGTTCTTGAATCACTGTTTCTAAATCAACTTTTAAAATATCTTCATGAATCACAGTGACATTATCATGCTCAGATAAAGTATCTTCTAATACTGGAATTAAACGTCCATCAATTTCAAAGGCTAAGACTTTTTGCAGCTCTTGCTAAGCGTTGCGTTAATGCACCAATTCCTGGTCCAATTTCAATGACATTTGTTTCTTTGTTAACATCTGCTACATCTAACATTTTTTGTTAAAAATATTAGGTTCAATTAAAAAGTTTTTGCCCTAAACTCTTCTTCACTTTAATGCCATGGCGTTCCATAATTTCACGTGTTCGAGTCGGCGTGGCAATATCTTTTTCAAACATCTTTTTAGCTCCTTTCCTGTACAATTTGTACCGCATTTCGTAATTCTTGCTCTGAAATGCCAAATAATTTCAATCGTTTTGTTAATTGCTTTCCATTTGTATGTCCAATTCGTAATTCTTTAGACACTTCTTTTTCTTAAATAAGACGAGTGAGGATAGCCAATTAGTCCTAGTTCTAAAATCACCGATTGAGAAATCTCTTCTTGAAGGTCTGCTACTGGTTTTATACACATACTCCAATGCTTTTTGAATACTTTCATCGCTAGCATGTTCCACCCCAAGACTTTTATGATTCGTTTTTCGAACCGCTTCTTCTCTTTCAATAAAAGCATGACTTACCGTCGGAATCTCTTCTTGAATAATCGAACGAATTCTTTGACCTGGATAATCTGGATCGTAAACACAATGACTTCTCGAATTTCACTTGCCTTTTTGATTAATGCAAGTGTTTCATCATCAATAGCTGAACCATTCGTTTCAATCGTTTCAATTTCTGGAAAAACTTCCTTCAATCGACGAGTGTCATCTCGCCCTTCTACTACTATAATTGGATTCATTTTAATCCTCTTTCTTCAAATCGAAATAGCTTCATTGCATTTTCTGTCGATGCTTTAGCAATTTCTTCCCAAGCCATTTCTCTTTCCTTAGCAATTGTTTCAACAACATAGCGAGTATATCCTGTTTCGTTTCTCTTTCCACGATACGGAACAGGGGCCAAAATCAAGGGGCATCTGTTTCTACTAAAAAACGATCTAGTGGAACGATTTTCGCACACTCACGAACTTGAGGAGCATTTTTAAACGTCACTACACCACTAAAAGAAATATGCATCCCTAAATCTAAGAAACGCTTCATATATTCCACATCTCCATTGTAACTATGCATAATGCCACCGATATCTCGAATATCTTCTTCTTTTAAAATACGATAGCAATCTTCTGTTGCATCACGATTATGAATAACAATCGGTAATTTCATTTCTTTGGCAATGGCAATTTGACGTCGGAATACTCGTTCTTGTTCTTCAGGTGTAGAATCATCCCAGTAATAATCTAATCCCATTTCCCCCATTGCCACTACTTTTGGATGGGTTAATTGAGTGATTAATGTTTTCTCAATTTCTGGTGTATAGGCATGTGCTTCTACTGGATGCCATCCTACAATCGCCACTACTTCTTCAAAAGTTTCACTTAATTGGAGAGCTCTTTCAATCGTTGGTGTATCAAATCCGACAACTGCGAAACGTGTAACAGCTAATTCCTTTGCACGCTTAATAACGTCTGCTTCTTCTCCTGCGAATTGCTCGACATTTAAATGTGTATGTGTATCAAAAATCATTTTGAATTCTCCTACTGAGTTCTATCTAGTTGCTCCATTTAAAAAAACGGGTTACTTGCAATTTCATCTTGTAATGTTGTTGGTTCTCCATGTCCTGGGAAAACGACCGTATTTCCTGGTAATGGTAATAAATATTGTTCAATCCCTGCCATTAATGTCATATGACTACCATATGAGAAGTCGCTTCTTCCAACACTTCCTTTGAATAAAACATCTCCTCCGATCACAAATCCATTGTCTTTGAAAATAAACACTGTACTACCTGGAGAATGTCCTGGAATTAACGCTAATTCAGGCTCAAAACTTCCAATTTTCCATTTTCCTAATTCTGCTGGATAGTATCCGTTAGCAGGTTCTACCGTAATATTTTCGTTTGAATATAATGAACGATTGAAATCTGTATTCGTTAAAAATTCTTTTTCAATTTCATTCATGTACATTGGAATATTGTAGGCTTTTTCTTAATTCATCTACTGCTCCAATATGATCTCCATGCGCATGTGTTAAAACAATTGCAATTGGCTTCAATCCTTCTTCTTCAATTAATTCTTTAATATCCTCTGCTTGTGCACCTGGGTCAAAAATTAATGTTTCTTTATTTTCATCGATTAAAAAATAAACATTTTCTTGTAGGCGTCCTACTGTTAAACTTAATAATTCCATCGAAATTCCTCTTTTCTGATTCATAGTCTACTATAGTTTAGATGCTTTTATGCTTTTTACAAGTCAGGAGGTTACGAAATGCTTTTTAAACGATTTTAGTCCTACTAACTTCACACTACTCTTTCCTACTAACAATAAAAGGTATACCCGATTTCTCGAATATACCTTTTAAACCATAGATTATGCATTCATTTGTTTTGTAAAGCCAATTGCTTTGTCGGCTGCTAACATCACTGGAATTCCCACTAACATGACTACAATTTCACCAACAAAAGTCTCAAAGTAGCTTAAACCAAAATGGTAATTCTAATACAAGTTTTAACTCAATAGCTACTAAGAAAAATCATCACACTAAATACGATGGATAACAATAACATTTTTCCTTTTAAATCTTTTGCAAATCGGAACACGAATGAACCAATTACTAAAGATAAAATAGAATGTCCTAAACCAAATACTAAATCATACCCTCCTAAACCAGAGCTAGACATAAAAAAATAGTATTGGCTAAAATAACACCCGCAATAATCCCGACCCATACTTTTTATCAAAGACAAATAAATGGTTTAACATTTCTGAAATACGGAATTGGATATTTCCAAAGGACATAAAGGCAAATACTGTTGTAATCACCACATATAGTGCTGCTACAATCGCATTGATAATCAACACTTTTTACATTGTTTTGTTTCATTTCTTTTCCTCCTAGTTTTTGAATCGAGGGATGGTTGCGAACCTCGAGCGTTCAAAAACGCCACGAACGATTATACTATAACTACTTTGAAAATACTAGGGAATATCGTGGAAACCTTGAAAGAGAAGAAATTCAGCAAAACTCATACTCTTAACAACTAACTACGCAATAGGTCCTAATAAAATATTTGCCCATGCATCATGAAGAGATTCTTGATCAGATGGTTGGAATAAACCAGCTAATACATCACGATATAAGCGTGAAAGTTCTGTTGTATTGTAATAAGAACTTCCTCCACTAGCACGTACAATTTCTTCTACTGCTTTTTTAGACACTTCAACAGAACGATTCTTAATAGAAGATAAACGTGGTAACCAAATAAAGCTATATTCTTCGCTTGATTCCAATGTTTGACTTAATTCATTAATTTGTGGTTGAATGCCATCTAAAATAATAGCTGCTTCAGCAATTCTCCAACGAATATTTTTATCTTGAGAATACGGCGCATCATTCGATACAGAATGACGAGTTTTTACCGTCTCAATTCCGATTTCTAACGCATGTTTTCCAATTCCATGGTAAGTAGCTGCTAATAAAATTTCAAAATAAGCAAAAATACCAAACACAACTGGATCAAAACTTGGACCAGGAGCTACTTTTTGTTAAAATTTGCTCTTCTGCAGCATAAATACCTTTTAATTCGACCGTGTTTGATTGAGTTGCTTTCATTCCTAATGTATTCCAATCATCTTTTACTTCAAATGTTTCTGCATCAGGTGTTAAATAAGCAAAGACAGACAATGGAGATTCTCCAGATGTGTCTGAACCAAATGAAACTAATTTATCGCAATATTTTCCCATTGATAGAAAAAAACTTTCTTCCCATAAAAAACGATAGCCGCCATCTTCTTGTGGCTCTGCTTTCGAAAATAGTCCAATAAAAACTCGGTCATTACTTGGTTCAGAAATACCAAATGCTAACAACTTCCCATCAGCCGCATCTCGTAAAAATTTGTTCACCCTTCTTATTACCGAATCGAACCATATGCTTTGCTAATCCAACAATAATTTGGTGATATTAATCCCAAGAGCAGTTCCTGGTGCTGCCATTGCTAATCTTGTTTGTTCTTGGGCAATTTCTTGAAGAGATAGGCCATATCCCTCATATTCTTTTGGCACAAAAGCTTTATAATACTCGCTTCTTTTAATGCCTCATAATCTTCCTTCGGCCACGCATTTTCCAAGTCATATTGCGCTGCTCTTTGATGAATTTGCTCTAGTAATTCCTCTGATAAAAACATAAAACCCTCCTATAAAATCATGATTACGCTTTAAGTATACGGCAATCTTCCTCTTAGTTACAATGAAGAAAGCTTGCATCTTTCTTAAGGATTTCTTTTTCAAATTTCAGCAAGAAATTTCTTTTAATCTGTGCTACAATATTCTCAATCTTTCTATAAGGAGGTTTTATGGAAAAATCAAACTTTACCTGTTTGGAAAAACGGTTCGATTTGTATTGAGATAATTTATTTTCCAACAAATTCATGTATGTTCGAAAATGCCGCCTTCTTACAATTTTTCGTATCCTTTGTTGGCTTTCGAATTTTATCAACTTTATTTAAAGGAATTATATTTTTATCGGGTCAAAGTAATTTTTAATTTTAGTAATATGAAATTATTCTTCTCTCACCCATTATCATTTTAGCGTTTATTGCCTATTTATTCGCCGTTATTTTATTTGTCTTTATTGAATTTTTCTATTCTTACGTTTATGGTTTTATGGAACCATTTCGAAGACACATTTCTCATGGCGAACCAGTTTAAAAATGCTTTTGGAGAAGTGAGGAATTTTTAGCTCACAATTTATTTATTTCTTATTGTATTTATTAACGCTATTACCATTAGGACAGTTTGGAATGACTTCATTTTTAACCGAACAATTATATATTCCAAACTTTATTACAGAAGAAATTCAAAAACAACTGCTGGAGCAATCGGATCTATCATTTTTTATATTGTGCTGGCTTATTTTCATCTTCGATTCATTTACGCTATTCCACTACAAATTTTTGACGAACCATTGTTTTTTTAGAAAATATGAAAACAAGTTGGGGGTTACAAAAAGAAATTATGGAGACATATTGGAATCTTCGTACTAGTTGAAGTCGTCCTATCCCTCATCGGATTTTTAGTGACGTTTATTCTCACGATTACTTTGGGATACTTATCTTCTATAATGGATAATGTCTTTTATAGTAACGAGCCTGTTTGTCTTATCGAAACTAGTCATTTTCTTTATGGCCATTTATACAAAAAATTGCCCTAGTGATTATTTTAGTAAAACTAGCAGATGATGAAGATGCCGTAGATATTTCGATTAAGCATCATATTCCTGAAATTCCCTTTAAAAGTACCATTATTACAGTGGCTGCTTTTATCGGTTTTAACAATTTACTATTCTGGCGAGGCTATTACAAAAATACCACTGGGAAAAACTCTTCTTCAGCTGCTATCATCGCTCACCGAGGATTTGCCGAATATGGGGTTGAAAAATTCTCTTGAAGCTTTGGAAGCTGCAGCAAAAGAAGGTGCCGATTATGTCGAAATGGATATCTTACTCACAAAGACAATCGTTTATCGTCATGCATGATTATAATTTGAAGCGATTAGCACGTCTCAATAAAAAAAGTAAAAGATATGACTTATGATGAAATTGTTGGTCTTCCATTTACCAAAATGACTATAAAAGTCATATTCCTTCTTTTGAAGAATTTGTTGCCAAAAGCAAAGGAACTCAATGTCAAATTACTCGTTGAATTAAAACCACATGGCTTTGAAGGATCTGACTACACCGACCTCTTTTATTGCAAAAATGAGAGAATTGGGGTTGAAAAAACTTACAAAGTAATGTCTATCGACTTAAATGTTATTGAAGAAATTGAACGAAAAGCTCCTGAAATGGATACCGGATATGTTATTCCACTCCAATTTGGTGGCTTTGGAAATCCTGCTGTTGACTTTTATGTGGTAGAAGATTTCTCTTACCATGACTTAACAGCCATTGCAGCAAAAGCAACAAGGTCATGAAGTTTATGTTTGGACAATTAATGAACCTGAAGAAATTAATAAATATCTTCATAGTTCTGTTTCAGGCATCATTACTGATCGCTGATATTGCTAAAGAAGAGCAAAACACTACTCGAAGAAAGTACCCTGTCGATCGTGTACTAGATGCTATTAATGTTAGTGTGAAAAATAATGAACAGTAACAGGCAATCATCTCCTTTAATTGGAAGTGATTGTCTTTTATACATCCGAAAAATCCAATTCTAGTCTTTAAATTCATGATTACAATGTATTTTTATCTAAAAATTATCGTATATAAGATTTTTATAACGGACATTTAAGAATTATTTTAACTTTTACTTACATTCACTTTATATTTCATTTTTATAGTAACACATACAAAACTTAGGAGGTTTTACTATGATATGCAAGAAAAGTTACTCGTTGGTCAATTCGTCGTTTAAGTGTGGGTGTAGCATCCGTTGTGGTTGATAGTGGATTCTTTATAATGGGTTCCCCGGCAAATTCAGTACTAGCTAAAGAAGAAACTGGCACACAAGTTGTTCAATCAACACCAGATAAGCCTGTTAAGCAGGAAGAAAAAGCAACTGTAACACCAGCTGCTAAAGCTAAAAAGGATGTACTAAAGGGAGAAGAAAAACAAATAATAGGGAGAAAGATAATCCTGAAAAATATTAACAAATTAATTAAAAATGCTGCAGTTGATAGCCTTAGCTACCCCAAAAGATTCAACTACTTCACCAAAACCAACTGAAGGCTCTACAAATAAACCTGAAACAGAAGATAGAGCTGCAACACCTGCAGAAACTACCCCTGAACAAGTGAAAGAAGCCGTTAAAGATAACGTAAAAAACAGCATTGATGTTCCTGCTGCTTACCTTGAAAAAGCTGAAGGTAAAGGTCCTTTCACTGCCGGTGTAAATCAAGTAATTCCTTATGAATTCTTCGCTGGTGACGGTATGTTAACTCGTCATTACTAAAAGCTTCTAATGGTGCTCCTTGGTCTGACAATGGTTCTGCTAAAAATCCAGCTACCTCCTCTTGAAGGATTAACAAAAGGTAACATCTTCTACGAAGTAGACTTAAATGGCAATACTGTTGGTAAACAAGGACAAGCTTTAATCGATCAGCTTCGTGATAATGGCACTCAAACTTATAAAGCTACTGTTAAAGTTTATGGTAATAAAGACGGTAAAGCTGATGTAACAAATGTTGTTGCTACTAAAAATGTAGATATCAACATTAATGGATTAGTTCTAAAGAAACTGTTCAAAAAGCTGTTCAAGATAACGTAAAAGACAGTATTGATGTCCCTGCTGCTTACCTTGAAAAAGCTGAAGGAAAAGGGTCCTTTCACTGCCGGTGTAAATCAAGTAATTCCTTATGAATTCTTCGCTGGTGACGGCATGTTAACTCGCCTATTACTAAAAAGCTTCAGATAAGGCTCCCTTGGTCTGACAATGGTACAGCTAAAAATCCTGCTTTATCTCCATTAGGCGAAAGTGTAAACACTAAAGGTCAATACTTCTATGAAGTAGACTTAGATGGCAATACTGTTGGTAAACAAGGGCAAAGCTTTAATCGATCAACTTCGTGCTAACGGCACTCAAACTTATAAAGCTACTGTTAAAGTTTATGGTAATAAAGACGGTAAAGCTGATGTAACAAATCTAGTTGCTACTAAAAATGTTAATATTACTATTAATGGATTAGTTTCTAAAGAAACAGTTCAAAAAGCTGTTGAAAATAACGTTAAACCTTTCATTGATGTTCCAGCTAGCTATCTTGAAAAAGCTAAAGGTAATGGTCCTTTCACTGCCGGCGTGAACCAAGTAATTTCCTTATGAATTCTTCGCTGGTGACGGTATGTTAACTCGTCTATTACTAAAAAGCTTCTGATAAAGCTCCTTGGTCTGATAATGGTACAGCTAAAAATCCTGCTTTATCTCCATTGGGTGAAAATGTAAATACTAAAGGTCAATACTTCTATGAAGTAGACTTAAATGGCAATACTGTTGGTAAACAAGGACAAGCTTTAATCGATCGACTAAAAAGCTAATGGCGATTATACTTATGATGCAACTGTAAAGTATACGGTAATAAAGATGGTAAACCTGACTTAACAAATCTTATTGCAACTCGTGACGTGAAAATTCATTTAAATAAAGTTTCTGTACCAGTAACAGCTTCAACTTCTACAAATACAACTCAAGATATGACGGCAAACGAAACAAAAGCGAAAGAAGATATGATGAAGAAAAATAACATGTCTACTCTTCCAGAAACTGGAGAAACAGCTACAAACACTGCAGCATTAGGAGCATTCTCAGCAGCATTCGCCTTCATCTTAGGAACTTTAGGATTAAAAAGCGAAAAAGAAAAGAAACTAAGTTTAATTCAAATAAAAATAGTGTTATACTGAGCGAAAGTATAGCACTATTTTTATAAAAGGAGTCTCTAATGGAAAGAACAATATTACTCGTCGATGATGAATTTGAAAGTACAGATATCCAAAAAAACGTTACTTATCTCAAGCCGGTTACAATGTTTTAGTCGCCCATGATGGTATCGAAGGACTAGAATTATTTAAAAATAAATCCATCGATTTAATTATTACCGATATTATGATGCCTAAAATGGATGGCTATGATTTTATTAGCGAGGTACAATACTTATCTCCCCGATCAACCATTTCTCTTTATGACTGCTAAAACAAGTGAACAAGATAAAATTTTCGGACTTAGTATGGGTGCTGATGATTTTATCATTAAACCTTTTAGCCCTAGAGAACTTGTTCTTAGAGTGAATAATATCTTCAAGAGAATTTATAGAGGGGGAGAATCTACTCAAGTACAGCTTGGAAATCTCAATATGAATCACGAAACATATGAAGCTTTTCATCGGAGACCACTTACTAAAATTTAACGGTAAAAGCATTTGAACTTCTCTGGATTTTATGTAAAAATCCTGAACGTGTTTTCAAAGACTGAACTATATGAAAAGTTTGGCAGGAAGAGTTTATCGATGATACGAATACCCTTAATGTTCATATCCATGCTGTAAGACAAGAATTAACGAAACACTCCAGTATTCATACCCCAACGATTAAAACTGTTTGGGGATTAGGATATAAAATTGAAAAACCACGAGGTACATTATGAAATTAAAAAGTTATATTATCATTGGTTATTTGGTATCTACTCTTTTAACTATTCTTGCAGTTTTTGGGCTATTCAACGAATGCTAATTGACAAAAGAGAAGTATATTTTTAGTTGGAATCACACTAATTGCTAGCTTTTATTGGAGCTATGATTAGCTTATTCCTTCTATCACCTATCTTTTTCTTCGCTTCAAGCTCTTAAAATAAAGGCAAAAATGCACATCAAAGACTTCGGAGCATCCTGTAACTAGTAAAGGTCCTATTGAATTTCAAGAATTAGGGGAAGCTTTTTAATGATATGTCTACTAACTTTACAACAATCATTCTCCTCACTTGCAGAAAGTGAAAAAGAAAAACGATTAATGATTGCGCAACTTTCCCATGATATCAAAACACTGATTACTTCCATTCAAGCAACGGTCGAAGGAATTTTTAGATAGCGTCATTACTCCCGAAGAGCAATAATACACTATTTAACAACCATTAATCGTCAAACAGAACGTCTCAATAAATTAGTAGAAGAGATTAGATATCTTAACTTTGAATACACAAGAAAAAGCTCCTGATTCGCCATCAGAAGTCATCTTTTAGACCAATTATTCATTCATGCGATGAATGAATTTCATCTATTAATCGATCAAGAAAATAGAGATATTAATATTCAGTGACTCCAGAATCCGCTAAATTTAGCAAGTCAATATGATAAGTTATTACGTATTCTTGTTAATTTATTAAATAATGCTTTTTAAATATTCCGAACCTGGAACACCGGTTGATGTAAAGGTCACTTAACTGGATCGGACCTTAACAATTAGTGTAACAGATAAAGGAACAGGAATTGATGAAAAAGAATTTGAGCATATCTTTAAAAATTATATAGAGTAGAAGGCTCCAGAAATATGAAAACAGGTGGACATGGACTTGGCTTAGCGATTGCACAAGAATTTGTCTCATCAATTAGGTGGAGAATTACTGTTCAAAGTCAAAAAGATGTAGGAAGTACCTTTTACCCTTTCACTTCCTATTTATAATGAAAACTCAATTAATTAGTACACTAAAAGGAATGAACGCACTAAAACGTTCATTCCTTTTCTTTAATATTTTTCTTCTATATAATTAAAAAGTGTTACATTTTTGTCATTCATTGTGATAAACACAATTTTTTATAACACTAATCCCTCATAAACCGACTAACTAATTGATACACTTGCTTCACAGCTTTTCTCGATATTCCAAGTATCTAATTCTACTTTAATGAATTCAGGATATTTCTTACTAATATCCCGTAATGCATTTCCAACTGATTTTTCTCACATATTCACTACTATCTTCTTTTTAATGCAGCAATTCGTTGAATCGCTTCTTCAGGATGTTCTTTAAAATAAGGTCTACTCGTCCAAATTCTCAATCCCTCTGTCACAGCTCTCCTAGTATTCGGATGAACATCCCTTAACCATTCATCAATGACCAGTAGTGCCTGTTCATAACCTATTTTTCTACAATATTCATCAAACGATTTAGCTAACACTTCTTGAACTCGCCAATTTTCATCTTTAGAAACTTCCTTTTTCATAAAGTCTAAAATTTGTTTTTCTTCTGATAAATATCCAAATAAAAACACCGTACATCACGAACTTGATACACTGTTGATTGATAGGCTAAATAGGCTAATTTCCCACTGTATTCTCGACTCAATTTTCGGTAATCTTCCTAAAAGCTTGTTTTTCTTCTTGTTTAAACCCATTTTAATGAGTGAAAATTCTTTTTCTAATTAGTTTGAATATATGCTTCCATCTCAGCTTCCACCTTCTATTGTTTGAGTTTAGTATAGCATATCGCAAAACAAAAGACTCTTTAATAACAGATTGCAACTTGCCCAAAGACTCAGAAGTCCTCTGACATACTCTTCCATTATTAAAAAGTCTTTTCTTTTTATTCAAAAATTATTTAGTAATTTTTGTAACTCCACCCATATATGGAACTAATGCTTCAGGAATTGTTACACTTCCATCTGCTTCTTGGTAGTTTTCCAAGATGGCTGCTACTGTACGACCTACTGCTAAACCAGATCATTTAATGTGTGTAATAATTCAATTTTTCCAGTTTCAGCTTGACGATAACGAATTTTCGCACGACGAGCTTGGAAGTCTACACAGTTTGAGCATGAACTAATTTCACGGTAAGTATCTTGTGCTGGGATCCAAACTTCAACATCATATGTTTTAGAAGCTGAGAATCCCATATCTCCTGTACATAATACAATTGTACGGAATGGTAAGCCTAAACCACGTAATACATCTTCCGCATTATCTGTCATTTTTCTAATTCATCAAATGATGTTTCAGGAGTTGCGAATTTCACCATTTCTACTTTGTTGAATTGGTGTAGACGAATTAATCCACGAGTATCTCTTCCTGCACTACCTGCTTTGAACGGAATGAAGGGCTTAATGCTGTGAAATAAATTGGTAATTGTGCTTCTTCTAAAATTTCATTTGCATAGTAATTTGTTAATGGAACTTCTGCTGTTGGAATTAATGTTAAATTACGTTCGTCTGTTAATTGGAATACATCTTCTTTAAATTTAGGGAATTGACCTGTTCCATACATTGATTGTTCATTTACTAAATATGGTGTAATCATTTCTGTGTATCCATGTTTTTCTACATGTAAATCTAGCATGTAGTTATAAATGGCACAGTTCTAGACGAGCTCCTAAACCTTTATAGTATAAGAAACGGCTTCCTGATACTTTTGAGCCCTCTTTCAAAGTCTAAAATATCTAATGCTTCTGCTACTTCCGATGTGGTTTTTGGTTCAAAGTCAAACACACGTGGAGTTCCTTCACGACGGATTTCTACGTTTTCGTTTTTCATCTTCCTCTACTGGTACATCTGCTGCAGCAATATTTGGTAAGCGTGAAGCGATGTATTCTAATTTTTCTTCACTTCTGCTAATAAAGCATCTGTTGCTTTTTACATCTTCCCAACTTGTTTCATTTCTGCAATTTTTCGCATCTTGCATCTTCTTTATTACGTTTTAATTGAGAAATTTCTTCTGTTACCGTATTACGGTATTGTTTTAATTCTCCGTTTTTAAAATTAATTCACGACGTTTTTCGTCTAAATCACGTAATTCTTCTACTACTTGACGTTCTACTCCCTCGGTTTTGTAATCCAACCACAACTTCTTCAAAGTGATCTCTCACTCGTTTCATATCTAACATATTGATTCCTCCAATTTCTTTTTATTTTGCCTGTTGAAAATTTGTTTAAACCATTGTAAAAATACACACAACTCATCCCCGACAAATTGTCACTGGGACGAAGTTGTGTGTTTCACTTTTTATCTTCGCAGTACCACCCGTATTCAATGTTTCCATTGCACTCATTTTGCGATAACGGTTTTGCTCCGGATGGCTTTAATCAATGCTTTCGCCATGCATCATAGTATGTGGATTCGCTTGTCATACTTTACTAGCTTTCACCCAAATGCTAGCTCTCTACAAAAGACTTCAAGTTACTATTCATACAGTTTTATATGTCTGTATTTTACAATATTCTCTAAACTTGTGCAACAGGTAATCAGCAAATTGAACTATTTACGCTTCTTCCGCGTGTAAGAAACCTTTTACTTTTTGGAAGATATTGGCGAAAAAGTCTAAAAATACTACGAATAATTTTACCAACAAATCCTCTCACTTGTCGATAACCATCTGTCACAATATTCGATGGATCGATTTCATATCCTGCGAATGCTGGTACATGTCCTTCTACCTGACCATCTACATAACCTAAATCTTCTCCAGAATTTGAAAATATAAATCTCAATTGTTTTTCCTGCAGTTATCGGTGCTTTAAGAGCATTATTTTCATCTAACAATTCTTTAAATGGTTTCAAAACGTACTTTTTACTTGACTCATAGCGAGTTCCTTTGGAACAGCCGCTACAAAATTATCTCCATAATCCACACTAATCTTCTCATCAGCCCCACCATTTTACTGGATAAGGTTGAATATTTTGAACAGATTTACCTGGAATCCCTGACAACTAAGCCTTCGTATTTCTTGAATAATTCATCTAACATTTTTGTAGTTACTTTAAAACGATTCAATGGTTGTTTAGACCCCATCGTAACAACAATGACTGAGAAATTATTACGTGTTGCTGTTGTTGTAATTGAGGCTCCACTTGTTTCGAAGTTCCTGTTTTTAATCCATTTACTCCATCATAACCAAATAATAATCCTGGAATTAAATAATTAAAATTATCCATCTTCGTTACACCCTCAGTTCCTGGTCAGAAACTCCTTTTGTCGTCAACAGAAGAAATTTTTAAAATTTCTGGGAAATCTAATACTAATCTTCTTTACTACAATCGCAACCGAGCGAGCAGACATACTATTTTTCTGCTTCATCTCCAAAAATCTGGATCTGCTTCACCATATTTATTTGGTAATCCTGTAGCATTCACAATCATCGCATCATGAATCCCCCAAGATTCAAGTTTTTCTTTCATTCGTTCAATCCATTTTAGCTTCACTTCCCGCTAAATATTCTGCCATTGCAATTGTTGCAGCATTTGCAGAATAAATCGAACTTGCTTCAAATAATTCTTGAATACTGTATTTCTCATTCAGCCATAATGGCACATTTGATAAAGAATAATTTTGCACTTAATTTTACTTGCTCGTTCACTAATGGGGATTTTTTTGTTTCCCATGTAATTTCTGAATTTTTAATTGCCTCTAATATTAAATACTGACTAACCATTTTTACTCATCGAAGCAATGCCTCGAACATCATCTTGATTTTTCCATCAAAATTTTTCCACTTGTTTGTTCGATAGCAATATAAGATGCTACATCTTCTAAAGCTGCGATTTCTTCTGCAGTCTGAGGCTTCTCAGCTTCTTCAGCGTGAACCATCGTTTGCATCGGACTTGCTAAACAACAAGCGATTAAAGTTGTCACAACGGCTTTCATCCATTTGATTTTTTCATAAGTTTATCTCCACAATTCTCTCTTTTTGCCTATCCATCGTATCGAATTTTCACTTAAAAACAACTCTATTTATATTAAGGTTTTTGTACTTTTTAATCCGTTTTACATACCTATTCTGATTAAAATCCTGAATGATTTCGAAGAAATTTAATTCTTTTTCAGTCGATTTTCTTCCTAAAATTTCATTGCGATGTGGATAACGTCCAAACTGTTCAACAATGTTTCGATGCATCTGTTCATACTTCGCACGCTTTTTCCATTCCAGGTTCAGAAAAATAATTGTTCAGCCTCTTCGTGAATCGCTAATGACTCTGAATGCATAAAGGGCATATATAAAAACTTCGTTCGATGACCGTTAATTCTTTAGAATACGGTATGGCTTCTTGTGCTAATACAAGCGCCATACCATCATATAAAAAGCTCTTGCATCATCACGATATAAATTTCTAGAAAATTGATCCAAAACAATAATTTCTGCTAATCTTCCTTGAATCGTATTTCTCCAACCACTTAATTCTCCCTGCAATGGCTGCTTGATGAATTTTACGTCTGTATATTTCTTTGTCCAATACATCGGATTTTACAAACCAATCCTTTGGCTCTAATTCCTCAAACCAAAATTGTAATACTTCTTGAGCTTCCATACTCTCCTCATTTCTAGTCAAAGAAAGAAGAACTCCTTAACAAAGTTCTCCTTTATCTATTATCCAATTTTTGCTTTTTCTTTGTCACTTAACACTTGATTCATTCGTCCATACTGGTAACCTGCTAAGTCTAATGCAACATAACTAAAACCAATCGAGCGTAATTTACTTTCAATTTCTTGACGATAGTCTAATAATGTAGGCACTAAATCAAGAGATACTTCAATTCTTGCTAAATCTTGATGAACACGTACACGCACTTGTTCAAATCCTAATTGAATTAAATAAGCTTCTGCTTCTTGAACCCAACGAACTTTTTCCGCGGTAATTTTTGTCCCATATGGAAACGGGATGCCATACTACAAGAAGGAACTTTATTCCAATTTTCTACACCAAGTCTTTTGGCTAGTTGACGAATTTCACTCTTATATAATCCGGCTTCTTGTAATAAACTACGAACTCCTTCTTCATTACGAGCTTTTACTCCTGGACGAAAATCATCCACATCATCCATAATCGTACCATCTGATAACACGGTAAATCCTTCTTGTTCTACATGTTGTTTTAATTGTTTGATACAATAATTTTTACTATAGTACCAAATTTTTAGGGCGTATTTGCTGCGATTCGTGGATCAGATAATTCTTCCATTTCTAATCCGATAACACGAGCTCCCATTTCATCGGCCAAATCTATTGCCATACTCAAATTCATAATCCGAGATAATTCAGAATTCACTACAGCTGCAGATGACATTCTCACTACCAAGAGTGGCTAGTGCTACTTTTTAATAGGTAACTACTATCAATCCCTCCTGAATACGTAATAACAATCTTACCACTTTCCTTCAACAATTCTCGTAACTTTTAGCTTCTTTTTCATCCATATCTCGATTCTCCTTAACGTTGGCTCTTATTAGCCTTTCTCGTCCAGTAAAATTCTTCTAAAGTAAGCTATATCTATCACCAATAATTTTCTGATTTGTTTGATTTTCACAACGCCTTCTGATCTTTAAGATCATGAATAATGCGATTCACACTATTACGAGTAGAGATTCCACAAAAATCCTGCGATATCCTCATTCGTAACGTTGAAAATCAATCAAGTATGCCGCCTTCTGCTTCTACCCCAAATTGATTCACTAATTTATATAGGAAAGAACATACTGCTCCTTTTTTTCCCATTCATCGTCATATATTGCAACGACTCGATGGTTTCAGATAATTTATTACGGTAATATTCACGCACATAATCTTGCAACTTTTGGTCGTTTTTTTCACGTATTCCCAAAACTTAATACGAGGGATACGGTAGAACGTTGCTTCATCGCTTTCGATACGGACGTTAAATGGTGCAGATGTATAGTTTGGACACCCTCATCACGTACCAATGAAACAATATCGACCGGTGTCACATAATCTAAATTAAACTCACGGCCATCATTCATAATGATACTTGTCTTTAACAACCCCATCGATTAACACATACGTATATGCTTGTTCCAAAACCACGGTAAGCCAAGTACATATGTTTTTCTTCTTTATAATAGGGGTATTTTTCTTTTTCAAAAAGTTTGATTAAATATTCTTCGTTGTTCAAATTGAACACTCTACTTGCAAATTCCTATACACACTATTATCATCTTATCACAGAAAATAACGTTAACAAATGTTACTAACCTTTGAGACTTCCAAGTGACTTATTTTACGTATACTTATAATCGTATTAAAAATTTAAGGAGATGTTATCATGGTCGAAATTAAACTACCTTATGACAAAAAATCTATTACTGCTGTAATTCCTGACAAAAACTTTGCTGGATTACTTGAATCAAAAGCTGAAAACTATCACAACCCACTTTCTGAACAAGAAACAGTGGAAAAATCAATGGATAACCCAATTGGTAGCCAAACATTAGAAGAATTAGCAAAAGGTAAAAAAGATATCGTGTTAATCAGTTCTGACCATACACGTCCAGTTCCTTCACATATCATTACACCAATCATTTTACGTCGTATCCGTAGCGTAAACCCAGACGCTCGTATCCGTATTTTAGTTGCGACTGGTTTCCACCGTCCTTCAACTCGTGAAGAGTTAATTAACAAATACGGTCAAGAAATCGTGGACAACGAAGAAATCGTAATGCACATTTCTACAAACGACGAAGACATGGTTAAAATCGGTCAATTACCTTCAGGTGGTGACTGCATCATCAACCGTATCGCTGCTGAAGCAGACTTATTAATCGCTGAAGGATTTATCGAAAGCCACTTCTTCGCTGGATTCTCTGGTGGACGTAAATCAGTTCTTCCTGGGGTTGCTTCATATAAAACAATTATGGCAAACCACAGTGGTGACTTTATCGATTCAGAAAAATCACGTACTGGTAACTTAGACCACAACCCAATCCACGAAGATATGTTATACGCAGCACGTACTGCAAACTTAGCATTCATCGTAAACGTAGTATTAGATGGTGAAAAACATATCATCGGTTCATTTGCCGGAGACATGGTTGAAGCGCATAAAGTAGGTTGCGAATTCGTTCGTGAATTAGCTCATGTAACTAAAATTCCTTGCGACATCGCCGTTTCAACAAATGGTGGTTTCCCATTAGATCAAAACATCTACCAAGCTGTTAAAGGTATGACTGCTGCTGAAGCAACAAACAAAGAAGGCGGCGTGATTATCATGGTTGCTGGATGTCAAGATGGTCACGGTGGTGAAGGTTTCTACCGTAACTTAGCAGACGTTAAAGACCCTAAAGATTTCTTAGACCAAGCCATTAACACTCCAAGACTTGAAACAGTTCCGGACCAATGGACTTCTCAAATCTTAGCACGTATTCTAGTACATCATCACGTAATCTTTTGTATCTGACTTAGTTGAACCAAGTCTTATCACAAACATGCATATGGAATTAGCGAAAACATTTGACGAAGCTCTTTAGCTCGTGCCTTCGAAACTTCAAGGAGCAAGACGCAAAAGTTACAGTTATCCGTGATGGATTTATCTGTTATCGTTGAAGATCTAGGAAATTATTATGGATAAAGAGATTCTTATTCGCTTTCAAGAGGGACAGCTTTCATTAGAGGAAGCTGCCTCTCAATTAGAAGGCATAGACGATATTGGTTTTGCTTCTTTGCATCTTTCTCGTAATAAAAGAAATGGATTTCCAGAAATTATTTACGGAGAAGGGAAACAAAAGAGCAAATAGAAAAATTATTGAATCATTAGAAAAGAAAAATCTTCCTGTACTAGCAACTAGAGTCGATAGCGAAAAAGGACATTTATTAGAAAAAATTCCTCACGGATTTTATTACGAAACGGCTAGAGCTTTTGTTGTTAATCCTTCACCAATTCATAGTGAACATTACATTGCTGTAGTAACGGCAGGAACAAGTGATATGCCTGTAGCAGAAGAAGTGCTATTACTGCTGAAACATTTGGGAATCCTGTGAAACGTATTTATGATGTTGAGTTGCTGGTATCCATCGACTATTCAATCGTTTAGATGATATTCGTGGTGCTAGTGTCGTTATTGTCATTGCTGGAATGGAAGGTGCTCTTGTGAGTGTAGTTGCAGGATTAGTAGATGTCCCTGTCATTGCAGTGCCTACAAGTGTAGGATATGGAAGTAATTTACAAGGTCTAACAACTCTAATGAGTATGTTAACTTCTTGTGCTTCAGGTGTTAAGCAGTTGTCAATATCGATAATGGATTTGAGCTGCCTATTCTGCTAGTACGATCAATCAGATCTGAGGTGTTTCATCATGACACATTTATATTTAGAACCTTTATCTGGCATTAGTGGAGATATGCTGAATGGTCTTCTAATTGATTTAGGAGCTAGTTCAGAATATTTACAACATGAACTAAAAAAATTAGCTGTAGATGGCTATCATTTACATATTCATAAAATCGCTAAAAGCAGTATTTATGGAATTGATTTTGATGTTCATTTAGAACATGGCGAAAAAGATCATGGAGTCCATGGAGATTTCACGCGATGAGCATCATCATGAGCGATGAGCATCATCATGAACACGTATCACCATCATGGACACGATCACCATCATGGACACGATGCACCATCATGGACACGATCACCATCATGGACACGATCACCATCATGGACACGATCGCCCATCATGAACACAATCACCATCATGAACACGATCACCATCATGAACACGATCACCATCATGAACACGATCACCATCATGAACACGATCACCACTATGAACACGATCACCATCATGAACATGGTCACCATCATCACGATGACGTTCGTGGATTACAAGAAATTATTGAAATTTTTGAGAATAGTACCGTTTCTGACTTTGTAAAAGAAAAAGTATTGAAGTTTTCCAAGATATTGCTCGTGCAGAATCTGCCGTTCATCAAGTTCCAATTGAACAAATTCATTTCCATGAAGTAGGAGCGATTGATTCAATTGTGGATATCGCTAGTTTCTTCATTTTATTTGAAAACTTAGGAATTACAAAAGTGTATAGCGCTCCTTTAGTCGAAGGTAGCGGTACTATCAAAAGTCGCTCATGGCGTTATGCCTGTACCTGTACCTGCAGTCATGCAATTAAGAAAAGGAACTTCTATTTTTAATCCATCAAGATTTTTGATATTAAAACTGAATTAATTACACCAACAGGAATTGCCTTACTTAAAGCGATTCATCCAGACTTTACTGTTCCAGAAAACTTGGAAATTACTTCTGTCGGTTTGTATGGATTTGGGAAACGCGATACTGGAAAAATTCAATGCTCTACGTGGAAGCCTATGTCAACCAAATCCACTCACTCATTCAAAGAAGTCCATCAATTAGACGATGATATTTATCAAATCGACATCTACAATTGATCATCAAACACCCTGAACAAATGGGTTATTTAATGGATTTCCTATATGAAAAAGGAGCACTAGACGTTACTTATTTCAGTGTTTTTAAGCGATCGTCCAGCAATTCATGTAACTCTTCTAATTTCTCTCACACAATTAGAGGAATTTACTAATATTCTATTTGAACAAACAAGCACAATTGGATTTCGTTATCAAAAAATTTCAAGAAAAGTGATGCAACGAACTTTCCAAGAAGTCGAAACTAGTTTAGGGATGATTCGACTAAAACAAAACACCTACCAAAACATCTCTAAAACAACTCTCGAGTACGAGGATTGTGCCAGACTAGCCAAACAGCATCAATTACCAATTGGAAAAAGTTTATCAACTATTAGAAAAAGAAAGTATTATTATAAATTAAAAATAAAAAGGAGTCTTATATTTTTATATGTTTACACAAGAATTTATTCACTTATTATTATCAGAATTTATGGGAACTGCCCTTATGATTATCTTTCGGGGTTGGCGTACACTGTGATGACGTCTTAAAGAAAACAAAATATGCTGGAACAGGTCACTTGTTTGCTATCACAACATGGGCATTCGGTATTACTGTTACATTATTCATCTTTGGTGGAGTTAGCTTAAACCCTGCTATGGCTCTAGCTAAAAGTTGTTTTAGGACTACTGCCTGCTGAACAATGGTTATTCGTATCAATTGCTGAATTTTTAGGTGCATTTGCTGGTGCGGTTATCGTATGGTTCATGTATGCAGACCACTTTACAGCTTCTGAAGGTCAAGTAGATGGAATTGCGATTCGTAACATCTTCTCTACGAACCCTAACTGCCGTAACTTACCTCGTAACTACTTCGTCGAAGCATTTGCAACATTTATTTTCTTAACAGCTATCTTAGCTACTGAACATGTAAACAAAGATCGACTCCAAATTGTTGTTGGTTTAATCGTTTGGGCTGTCGGTATGGGGCTAGGAGGTACTACAGGATTCGCGATGAACCAAGCTCGTGACTTAGGTCCTCGTCTTTAGCTTACCAATTATTACCAATCAAAAACAAAGTAAATAACGACTGGCAATATGGTATTATTAGTTCCAGGTACTGCTCCATTTATCGGTGCTGTAGCTGCTGCATTATTTGTTCGTTATTACTTAGGATATTTCATGTAAAACAAAAAAGCTGCTAACGCAGCTTTTTTTGTTTGCTCTTATTTTGACATCGCCAACACATCATCTAAATCTTGTTGAATAATTTGATTTGGATCAATGGATGGATTATTACCAAATCGAGTAGCTAGACGTAATCTTAATTTCTCATTGAAGTTACGAATCCAACGACCATTACTACGGTCATTCAGTGCAGTATAAGCTGTCGCAACTGCTTGGCGATACGCTTCTTCATCTACTGTTAAGGAATCACTACCTAATTCATACAATCCAATTTGAGCAATTTCCTCAGATGTATAATCTTCAAAATCAAATGTATTCGGAACGCGACTCGCTAATCCTGAATTTGTTTCTAGAAAGGCACTCATTTCTTTATGATATCCTGCAAAAATGACAACCATATCATGTCGATGATCTTCCATAAACTTCAAGATTTCATCAATGGCCTCTTGACCAAAAACTATCATTAGCCCCATGTTTTAAAAGAATAAGCTTCATCAATAAAGAGCACGCCACCTAATGCAGCATGTAATTGTTCTCTTGTTTTTAATGGCTGTTTGCCCTTGATAACCACCAATTAAATCTCCACGAGAAACTTCAACCATTTTATTTGTTGCAATCATGCCTTTTTGATACAATAGTTCTCCAATAATTCGTGCAACAGTTGTTTTACCCGTTCCTGGATTTCCTAAGAATAACGAATGTAATGTAATATTTTTGTTTCAATTCCTTGTTCTTGTCTCACCTTCGATAATTCTACTTGATTAATAAAGGCGCTGACTTGTTCTTTTACTTTTTCTAAACCAATTAATTGATTTAATTGCTTCCATGCATCGACTTTATTACTTGATTCTTCATAACTTCCTTGTGACAATGCTTTTTCAATATCTTGATTTTTTTAATTAAAGTCATATCTTCACCATCTTGTGACATCACACGGAAAATAAATTCTTGCATAATTTGCTCATTTTGATTACGAATCCATCGTGCATTACTCTTATCTAAGGAACGTTTATACGCTTCTTTAATTTTACGAGCATAAAAATTCTGGATCTTCCAACTTTTCGAGCTTTTTCTTCAAAAATTTTAAGCCCCATTTGAACAATTTCATCAGGTGAATAATCTTTCAAATGTTAATTGATAGAGGCTACACGAGAATTAAATCCTGGATTAATATCGAAAAATTGTTCCATTTTCTTTTGTATATCCTGCAAAAATCACCATAATATCATCACGATGGTTTTCCATATACGTTAACAATTCATTAATCGCTTCTTCCCTGTACTATTCGAACCTTTTTATTCAAAGCATACGCTTCATCAATAAATAATACGCCACCTTTAGCTTCTTCTAATTTCTTACGAGTTTGTTCTGCTGTTTGATTCACATATCCAGATAATAAATCAGCAGCTGATACTTCTACAAATTTAAATTCTTCCCTTTTAAGGCTCCGTATTGGAATAAGATTTGTCCCATTAAACGTGCTACGGTTGTCTTACCCGTTCCTGGATTTCCTAAGAAAGCTGCATGCATCGTCATCTTTTCAGGGGGTAATCCTTGTTCGATTTGTAATTGATTATATCTTGCTTGTTGGATTAATTTATCTACTTTTTCTTTGACGGTTTTAAGACCAATTAACCCTTGTCAGTTGAGCATAGTAATCAGTATTCGTATGATGAGCTTTTTGAGCATCTTCAGTTCGAATAATCTCCCTTTTCGCTTCTTTCTGGAGCTACTTTTATGTTTCTGAGCAATGCTGGATTGACTCGTTTCATCTGTTTCATAATTCAGTTTTGTGGCATCCCCATTTAAATGAATAAAGTCATTTACAACGAAGCATGAACCTTCTTTTACACGGATAATGGAAGAAGTTTCTTTTTCTACTTCTACACTGTCTCCTACAAATAATGCATTCGTTATTAAAGTAATGGGAATATGTTGACTTTCTTTATTTAAAAATCGTAATCTTCCTCGTGAATATAAAGTGGAGTCTCCATCAAGCGAAATGTTATTCTTTACAGCCCCATTCACCATACAGAATATGACTATTTTTAGCTTCATAAAATCTACGTTTAAGTTTTTGAAAAATTCCTGTACAAGATTTTTGTAAGTAAATCGTATAGTAATCCTTTTCCAACACCTTGTATTAGACTATCTTCAATCAACACTTCACTTTTACTAGCATTTAAAACAGCTTGACTTCCACCCTCAAACGTTCCAGAAACTTGACTTGGAAAGAATTGATAGTTTTGAATCTTCAATCCATAAAGAAGTAGGTCGGCTACACTCCATTTTTTTGAACGTACAAATTCTAATTCAGAATCTTCACGAATCCATAATCGATTTTGAATCGTAGAATCTTGAATAGAAACGGTTGAATGAACAAATTTCATTCCTAATTGGTGTTTGTCCGGTAACTTTGTCGTAAACTCCTTAAAATTGACTTTACTTTTTCTTCTGAAAACAACAAGAAATGCTCATTTTCTGAAATTCACTTTGCAAGACACAATTTTCAAAAGTTACTTCTGCTTCTCCTGTAATACGAAACATATTATTATTTTCTATTACTGACATCCACAAGTTTTGAAAAGTAACTTTAGCCTTATTAGAAACTCTAAGTTTTCCCGTAATCGTATTTAAAAATGTATTTCCTTCTACATGACCGATGATTGTAATATCTTTTTGTGATTTCAGTAAAAAGGTTCTTTTGTAAAATTCATTGTCAAATTAGAGTAAATTCAATAATATCTCCATCCTTTGCTGCTTCATAAGCCGCATCAAAATCCCAAGTATCTACAGTTGCCCCAACAAGAAATCTTGGCATATTCTCACTCCTTGTATGTTTTATTTCATCAAATTTTTCTACATATAACAGTTTTATTATACCAATGTTAATTTGAAAACTCTATAAAAATAAGGCTTTATTCACGGAACAAATTTGGAACAAAAACCTCTAGAAACATTGATATATCAATAACATAAAAGGAGAAGAGGAGATTTGAACTCCCGCATCGCTTCCACGACCTATCGCATTTCGAGTGCGACCCCTTCAGCCTCTTGGGTACTTCTCCATTATTAATACTAGTATATTCTCTTTTTCTTAAACTCCTCAAGATCAAAAATATTATAAGAAACTAACAACTTATCCACAGAGTTATCCACATGTACACATGTTCGCTACTAAATTTTGTTTATGATTTACCCTCTATCCCCTATATATTGGTCAATACCCATTTTTGTAATTTTTCTGTCATATCTTGTTCGGGTACTTTATCCACAATTTTATTCTATTATTCAAAGATATCCAAAACATATAGAAACGTTGATATAAAAAGCTTTTTATCAACTCTGCACTAAACTTATACACAACTGTTCATTATCTTGTGGATAACTCGGTTTATTAAAAAGCTTATTATATCAATGATTTTTAAAAAACTTTTTATTTTTTTCTACACAACCAAAAGTTAAATATCCACATAGTTATCAACATTTCTGTGGATAACTATGTGGATAGCATCATCTTATTTTATTTTTTTATAAACTTGGACCATCTGAGCTTGTTAATTGAATCGTTGTTGTTTGTTTTTGTCCATTTCTATAGTAAGTGACTTCCATACTAGAACCAACTGTTTTACTATACAATGCTTTTCTTAATGTTTGTACTCCTGTAACTGGTTTGCCATCAATTTCTGTAATGATATCGTATTGTTTTTAATCCACCTTTACTTGTACTACTATTCTCTTGGACATCCGCTACAACGACACCTTCTTTAACATCGTTTGATAAATCTAATTGCTGACGACCTTGAGAAGAAACAGATGTTAAATCTACCATTGAAATTCCTAAAACTGGACGAATTACTTTACCGGATTTTTCTAACTGATTAATAATAGAAACTACCTCATTACTTGGAATCGCAAATCCAATTCCTTCTACACTTGATTTGCTAATTTTCATTGAGTTGATTCCAATGACTTGTCCTGCTGCATTAACTAATGCACCACCTGAATTTCCTGGATTAATAGCTGCATCTGTTTTGAATAGCATTGACAACCCAGTCTTGTTTTGCCATCTCCATCAACATCTGTTGGAACAGAACGATCTTTTGCAGATACAATTCCTTGAGTTACACTTTGTAGCAAACTCAGTTCCTAAAGGAGAACCAATCGCAATTGCTGTTTGACCGGCTTTCACTTCATCAGAATTAGCAAACTCTGCTACCGTTGTAACTTTATCAGCTTTAATTTTTAATACTGCTAAGTCAGTCCATTTATCTGCACCAATTAATTCTGCTTTTTCACGAGTACCATCTGCCATTAATACTTCTAATTCTTGAGAACCAGAAATAACATGGTTATTTGTTACGATATAAGCATATCCGTTTTCAACTTTATAAATAACTCCACTACCTTCAGAAGCAGTTGTTAAATCACTATCTTCTGTTTTTGATTTTGTTCTGCGACTTTTGTCCGTAATTACCGAATAAACTATTTTTGATTTAAACTTTGTTTATTAATAACAGATACAACTGCATTTTACATTTGAAACAACATCTGAAACATCTGCAGCACCCTTTATTCGATAATGCTGTCGGGCTTGTTTTTACAGTTGTTGTACTTGTTGCAGTTGATTTTGCTCCAGTTAATTGGTTTTAAAGTTCCTGTTGCACTCATAGCACCAAATCCAATTATAACGGCTAATAATCCACCTGTGACTCCTCCAACAAAAACCTGAGCGAAAACGCTTTTTCTTTTTGTATTTCTGACTTCACTTGGAGTAGTCTCCCGTGTATTTTCTTCATTTAATACGGTATTTTTCTTGTGTGTTTTCTACTTCTTCATGGAATTCATTTGTCATGAATATGCCTCCTTTTTCACTTTTAGCAATTCCTTCATTGCTTTCTTTTGATACTCTTATACTAATCTAGCTTTTTGAAAAAGTTTGAAGATAATGTAATTAAATCGTTATAAAGTTGTTAAAAATCCCATTATTTTTGAAAATTCTATTAAACTCTAAACAATTCAGTCGGTTCATATGGATCTGTATGATACACTTCAAAAAGTTTCATGAATTCCACAATCATGTTGTAATAAAATCGACTCAGCTGTTTGATACGCTAATTCTTTTCAAATTATTATCTTGACTTAAATGTCCTAAATAAATTCGCTTTGTCTTATCTCCTAGCATTTCACACATTGCTAATGCACCATCTTCATTAGATAAATGCCCTTTATCACTAAGAATTCTTTTGTTTTAAATGCCACGCATAATTCCCCCATACGAAGCATATCTACATCATGATTACTTTCCATTAAATAAGCATCTGCATTATACAATAATCTTCTTAATTTCTCGCTAACATAACCTGTATCTGTTAACATTACAAATTGTTTTTGATCTTTTTGAAATGAATAAAAATTGAGGTGAAGCTGCATCATGAGAAACAGCAAAACTCATCACATCAATATCTCCAAAAGTTTTTGTTACTCCTGGTTCAAACAAATGTTTTTGTTCTTGCTTAATTACACCAATATTTTTATTTTCCATCGCCTTCCACGTTTTCTCATTTGCATAAATATCCATACCGTATTTTCTCGCTAATACTCCGATACCTTTGATATGATCTACATGTTCATGCGTGACTAAAATCGTATCAATATCTGCCACTGATCGTCCAATTTTTTCCATTTGTGCTGCAATGGCTTTCCCAGTTAACCCACAATCGACTAAAATTTTTCTTTGTGGTGTTTCAATATACGTTGCATTACCCGAGCTTCCACTCGTTAGTAAACTCACTAAAAAAACTTGATTCACTCATATTGTCTTCCTTTCTATTGCAGCTACAGTTCTATTAAGGTGTTGTTGTATTTACCGTTTCTGTTGCTTCATTTGTCAATACAGTACCTCTAATTGCATCTACTCGACGAACGAGCGTTTGTCCATCTACTTGTTTAAATTCTACATACCATGCAGGTGAGTAAATTGATAAATCTTTTAATGATAAAGATTTATAGTAAGATAATCGAACCACAGAAACTGTCGAACGAGTTGGGATTCTTCCTGCTAAATATAATACTTCCATCGCTTTTTGAGACGTAATTAAAGTACGATTGGTTCCAAGCACTGATACATTCCCTGCAAAAAGTCTGTTCGTAACTAATAACTTGATTATTCGCATTTAATGTAAAAATAATTTGACTACTTCCATCCATGACTGGAATTTGATTAGCACGTTGCGCATAAATTACTTTTTACGTGTAGTCGGATTATAATTAAACCATCTATATTGATTTCCATTAATAATAGAACCACTCTCTACATAAGTTGTTAAATCAGCAAAATTTTCTATTGTAGCTGTAGTATTAGCATCTAATGTCAATTGAATCGGTGCTAATAATTGTGAAGAAATAACTCCTTTATCATATGTAGCAACTTGACTAGGTAATGTATTAACTAAAATGTTCGATATTAGTAGGACTAATTTGAATAATCGGTAGAGATTCTACGGTTGTATTCACACCAGTCACTGTTATCCCATCCGTTCTCATTTGCTCCATGACATTAATACTGTATTTAAAGGACTCTTCACTTCTTTTTCATTTGCCAAAAAGTTCCAAAACAAAAAGATATCTAAGAAGAAAAACTGATAATTAATACTAAAGTCGATCGTCTAAAAATCCATCGTTATCTCCTCCTTGTTCAAGTGTTGGCAGTAAAACTTCTTGTAGAGTTTTCCATTTATGATCTACTTTAATAAACCAATTTGGGTACAAACTCAACAATTTGATTACTTTCGACTTAATTGCCAAGCATAGCCTAAAACGAATATCTTCTAACGTATCTAATGCAATTCCTTTCCTAAAATTTGATCCATTAACTCTTTCCCACTCATTAAATTAACAGATTCATTTTTTTGAAGGAATCGGAGTCTCCGCAATTAGAGAAGAAACACGCATTTTTTTCAATTCCTGTTGCTGTAATAATAAATTGAGATAACCCTTCTTTTGCATTTGAAAGGATTGGATAAGTTCCTACATAACGCATGTACTCTACAATTTTTCGATCATTATCAAAAGTCTGAGAAACTCATCCCTAATTTTCCATCCACCTAATTTCTTCATTTGCGCAAAAGATTGCTGTAAATGAACGGTTGTTGTTAAATGTTCATCATCTACTCGATTTTTGGTAATAGGAAATGACATTTGTTGAGCGATCCATTTTTAATTGGGAAAGATTATCATTATATATAATCGATTGTCCATCACTTCTATTTCTCAATTCTGAAGGATTGGCAAATAACTGAGTAATATAAAAACTCATTGGAATTTGTTCCATCAGATAAGTTTGTTTTTTTCTAATGATAGATTATTCACTTCAATGAAAAATCTGTTTATTTTTTTAAAATATAGGACTCTACTAAGTGAAATTTTGCATCATCATGATATTTGGATAACTCTAATTGAATATCTTGATCTGTTTTTAGCTTGAAATACTTGCTTTGTATAATCATTAATGAAGTAAACATTTTTTGATCATCATAACGATAAATAATTCTACTAAAAGTTTCTTGCTTATATTCATCAGGTACATCATTAAAATATCTCGTCATTACTCCAAATGTCACTGGAGCATCAAATAATAATTGACCAAATGACTCTCTTAATACTAATTGTTCATATGCTTCTTGACTCAGTACTTCTTTTTTGAAATATCTTTATATTTACCAACTAAATCTTCATTAACAGAAGCAATGATTGTAGAATCACTCGTCATTTTTCCTTTATTCTCATAAGAAATAATAAAACGCGTTGGTCTAAAAAAACATCTTCCAATGAATAAGAAACTCTTGGTTGAGTACTAGCATCTTGGTTTTGTTGAAGCTACATTTCTTGTAAATCCATTTGGAGAAAAATTTCTACAGGTCGGAATACAACAGCCATCGTTAATACTAAACTAATAATACTTAATAGCATTAAAATGAATACTAAATATCTTAAACGAATTTTCATTCCCATTCACCATCCTCTTCAAATGGAATATATGGTAAGGAAACAAAGAAGGTTGAACCTTTGTTTTCAATACTATTAACCCAAATTTTTTTCCACCATGTAATTGAACAACCTCTTGCGCAATCGCTAATCCAAGTCCACTACCACCCATTGCACGAGAACGTGCCTTATCTACACGATAGAATCGATCGAATAAAATGAGGAATATCTTTTCTAGCAATTCCTAACCCTTCATCACTCACACTTACAATAATATCCGTATGAGTTTCCATTAATCGAACAATAATTCTTCCTCCATCTGGAGAATACTTAATCGCATTATTAATAATATTATCTAATACTTGCGTTATCTTATCTTGGTCTAATTCAACCCATAAGTCTCGCTGCGTAATATCTGTTAAAATACGATAATTTTTTTCACGATACGGTTCAGACTGCAACACCATTTCGAATCGGTTCACAATATGAACTACCAATTCATTCATATTAATAAATTCTTTTTCCAAACCTAGACGATTTTTGGTCCATACGAGATAAATTCAGTAAGTCCGTAATCATTCGCATCATACGATCCGTTTCAGTTTCAATAACTTTTAAAAATCCTGGAGCAATTTCTTTATTTTCCCAAGCTCCATCCACTAATGCTTCAGTATAACTCTTAATACTTGTTAATGGAGTACGTAATTCATGGGATACATTGGATACGAAATTTCTACGCTCTCTATCAATCTTTTGTTGCTCAGTAACGTCTGTTAAGACGCAAACTAATCCACTAATAAATCCTGATTCACGCTGAATAACAGAAAATTCACATTGAACAATCGAATCCTCTCCATCTTCTTCTAAATGAATTAATCTTTCTTGTTGCGTTTCTAATAACTCTCTAAAAGTTACTTTTTTCATCTAAAGGTAAAATAGATAATAAAGGAATGCCTATCACTTTTTTTCAGACTTCAAATTTAAAATATCTAAGGCTGCTGTATTCATAATTACAATACGACCACGTCTATCTGTTGCGATAACTCCATCACTCATATGACGTAAGACACTATCTAAACGTTGACGTTCTGATTCTGTACTTTCTTGAGCTTCCTTAATTTTAAAAAGATAAATCATTAATTGCTTGCCCTAATTGACCAATCTCATCATCACTATAAATTTTTACTTCACCAGTATAATTTCCTTCAGCAATTTTTTTCCGTTTGTTTTTTTCATTTCAGCAATCGGTTTTGTAATTCCTTGAGAGATTAAGAAAGTAATAATAATCACTAAAACAATAGCGATTAAAGATGAACTTACGAAAATAACTCCGATATCTTTTTACTTGAGTATACCTCGATTCGATATTAGTCGTAACAGAAATAATTCCTATAGGATTTCCTGAATTTCCACTACTAGACGAAATTGGAGAGACTATTTTCCAATAACGAGTATCATGTTCTGTATAATTATAAGCATACACTGTATTTGTTAATAATACTTGTTGTGCATCTGCTTCTGTCGTTCGAGTTCCTACAACTGATTGTTGCGACTGATTCGTCGTCCCTAAAATATATCCCTGAGAATCTAATACTCGGGCTTTCACAATACTACTTCCTGTCGGATAATCTTGCAGTATTTTTAGAAAATTTCTGCTATTTTTACTTCATCCTTATCGTCTTTTTGACACTATAGGTTGAACACTATTTTTAAAAAATCCAACTTGTAATTGAATTTGTTCTTGGAAAGTTTGAAATCATCTGTGTTTCTAATTGACGAAGAAAGTTTGCAACAATCAATTGCAATGAAATCATCAGCATAAAAATAAATAACACAGGATTTTTAAATTGAATGGAACGAAAGAATCGTTTCACTTTTTGCATGGCTTTTTCTCCTTTATTAAAAAATAAATGCGCCTTTCTTTCCCAGAATATTTCTTGGTAAAGAAAAGCGCATCTTTCTAAAGCTTCTTTTTCTTGTTCTGGAGTTTTAATATAGTAGCCTACTCCACGTCTTGTCATAATCCATGTAGGATGACTCGGTGTATCTTCAATTTTTTTCACGTAAACGTCTCAACCGTTACGTCCACTGTACTGAACGTCTCCGAAGTAATCATATCCCCAAACCGTTTGTAATAAGTGTTCTCTCGTAATAACTTGACCAATATGTTTTTGCTAAATAGTGAAGTAACTCAAATTCACGATGTGTTAATTCAATTTCTTCGCCTCGTTTAGAAACCACATAGGCATCTTCATGAATAATTAAACTTCCTAATACAATCTCGTTTGCTGCTTTTTCTTCATCCGGTTCACTTGGTGAAATATGTTGACGACGCAAATTAGCTTTCACACGAGCAATTAATTCTCGATTTGAAAATGGTTTTAGTCACATAATCATCGGCTCCCTAATTCTAGTCCTAAAACTTTATCAATTTCAGAATCTTTTTGCTGTTACCATAATAATCGGAACATTACTTGTTTTACGAATTTCTCGACAAACTTCTAATCCTTCAATTTTTGGTAACATTAAATCTAAAAATCACTAAATCGGGATTTTCAGCAGCAAAAACTACTAATCCTTCTTCACCATCAAATGCAGTAACAACTTCAAAACCTTCTTTTGATAAACTAAATTTGACAATATCTGAGATTGGTTTTCTCATCATCTACAACTAAAAATCTTTTTCATAATTAGCTCTCTCTTGCGATCGAGCGTTTGGGAAATATTATTTACTATCCCAAACATCTTCTAAAAATGTTGGTTTGGTTTCTATCAGGACCTACTGAGAATGTTGAAATCTTCACTCCTACTAGTTCAGAGACTCTACGAACATAGTTTTGTGCTTCAATTGGTAATTCATCCAATGTACGGCATCCTGTAATATCCTCAGTCCAACCAGGAAGTTCTTCATAAACTGGCTCACATTGTCCTAATTCTACTAAACTTGCTGGATAATGACTAATTTCTTCTCCATTTGGTTTACGATAAGAAACACAAATCTTCACTGTTTCTAATCCAGTTAATACATCGATACTATTTAAGCATAAATTTGTAATACCTGATACGCGTTTAGAATGTCTCATAACAACACTGTCAAACCATCCCTACACGGCGTGGACGTCCTGTTGTTGTTCCGTATTCACGACCAACTTCACGAATACGGCTTCAATTTCATCAAATAATTCTGTCGGGAATGGGCCATCTCCTACACGCGAAGTATATGCTTTACAAACACCAACTACTTTTGTCACTTTTGAAGGACCTACCTACTACCAATTGTAACTCCACCTGCTAATGGATTAGAAGAAGTTACAAATGGATAGGTTCATGGTCAATATCCAACATCACACCTTGTGCGCCTTCAAATAATACTCGTTTTCCATTATCTAAAGCATCATTTAATAAGACAGAAGTATCGCAAACATATTGTTTAATTTGTTGTCCATATTCATAATATTCTTCAAAAATTTCTTCAAAATTCATCGGACTTGCATCATATAATTTAGTAAATTGACGATTTTTTTGTCTTGTAAATTCAAAACGTAAACGTTCTTCAAAAACTTCTCGATCTAATAAATCTGCAATACGAATCCCTCACACGAGCCGCTTTATCCATATAAGCAGGGGCCAATTCCTTTAATCGTTGTACCGATTTTTCTTGTCCCCTTTAGCTTCTTCTTGTAAACGATCCAATTCAATATGATATGGCAAAATTACGTGCGCACGATCTGAAATTCTTAAATTATCAGTCGTAATATTTCGTTCATGTAAATAGGCTAACTCTGTTACTAAAGATTTTGGATTTACTACAACCCCATTTCCAATAATACAAAGTTTTTCTGGTGAGAAAATTCCTGATGGAATTAAATGTAATTTATATGTTTCTCCACCAAACTGAATCGTATGTCCAGCGTTATCGCCCCCTTGATAACGAGCCACATACTCTGCTTTTTCACTTAGGAAATCAGTAATTTTACCTTTTCCTTCGTCTCCCCATTGTGTACCTACTACTACTACTGATGACATATCCGCACCTCTTTAATTTATTTTTTTCTACATTGGTGGCATTGAAGCTTCTAAACTTTTCGATGCTATCGATGTAAATTTATTATATTCTTTAATAAACATTAATTCTACGGTTCCTCGTGGACCGCTACAGTTCTTTTCTATAATGACTTCAATAATATTATTTGACTCTTGTTCTGGAACTTTTCCATCTTCATCTGGTTCTTGTCGGTAATAATCCTCTCGATATAAGAATGCTACAATATCCGCATCTTGCTCAATCGATCCTGATTCACGAATATCCGACATCACCGGACGTTTATCTTGTCTTTGCTCTACTCCACGAGATAATTGAGATAAAGCAATAACTGGAACATAGTTCTTTAGCAAGTTTCTTTTAAATTTCTTGAAATTTCTGAAACTTCTTGTTGACGACTTTCTCGTCCATTTCCTTCAATTAATTGTAGTAATCAATTACAATTAATCCAAGATTATTTCGTTCTTGTTTTAATCGTCTGCATTTTGCACGAATTTCTGATACACGAATCCCTGGAGTATCATCAATATAAATAGGTGCATTCGATAAAGTACCCGATGCTACAAAAATAACTACGAAGTTCTTCTTCCGTTAAACGACCATTTCGCATATTACTTGCATCAATACTTCCTTCTGAACATAACATACGGTTTACAAGAGATTCTGCACTCATTTCTAAACTGAAAAATGGCTACCGTTTCATTTGTTTTGTCGCAACATTTTTAGCAATATTTAATACAAACGCTGTTTTACCAACAGATGGACGTGCTGCTAAAATAATTAATTCATCTGAATGGAGTCCTGAAGTCATTCGGTCTAAATCAATATATCCGGTTGGAATCCTGTAATTTCTCCCGTATTTTTCATACGCTCTTCAAGAGATAAATACGCTTCGTTCAAGACTTTTTGTAATATCTACAAAAACCTGCTCGATTTCTCTTTTTCAGAAACTTCTAAAATGCTTCGCTCAGCTCTATCCAACACTGCTGCTACTTCATCTGTTTCACCATATGCATCTGTTGCAATATCCGTAGAAGTTCGAATTAATTTTCGTAAAGTTGATTTTTCACTAACGATTTTTAGAATAATATTCCACATTCGAAGCAGTCGGAACTTTTTCAGCTAATTCTAGTAAATAAAATTGTCCTCCTGCATTTTCTAATTGTTTATTTTGATTTAAACGTTCTGCAACTGAAACAATATCAATGGGCGAAGAATCATTATTTAATTCCACCATCGCTTTAAAAATCACTTGGTGGTTTTACTCGATAAAAATCTTCTGGCATTAAAAATTCCATTACAGACACAATTGAATCTGGATCTAATAAAATTGCTCCTAAAACAGATTGTTCTGCATCTAAATTTTGCGGTGAATTCTTCCTTCAAATTGTTCATCCACTTGTCCATTGACACCTTCTTTCATTCAATACATACGGTTTCATTTTTACCATAAATTCTACAAAAGAAACAGACAGAACCTTTCGTAGAACAGAAAAATCCAAGACGGTTTCTCCGTCTTGGATTTTTCTAAAAATGCCTTTTTCTAATGATTAATCTTGATGTTTCATTGTTGGGAATAGTAATACGTTACGGATTGATTGGCTGTTGTTAATAACATAACTAAACGGTCAATACCGATACCTACTCCACCAGTTGGAGATAAGCCATATTCTAATGCTTGTACGAAATCTTCATCTAATGGATGAGCCTCATCGTTACCAGTTTCTTTTTCTTCTACTTGTTTCATGAAACGTTCACGTTGATCGATTGGATCTGTTAACTCTGTAAATCCATTTGCATATTCTTTTGTACAAATGAAGCATTCGAAACGATCTGTGAAGCGTGGGTCTTCATCATTTTTACGAGCAAGTGGAGACACTGCTACTGGATGTCCATAAATGAATGTTGGTTGAATTAATGTTTCTTCTACAAATGTTTCGAAGAACTCATTTACGACGTGACCATAAGTCATTGAGTCTTCAACTTTCACACCTTTTTCTTTAGCAATCGCTCGAGCTTCTTCATCTGTCATTTCTACCCAGAAGTCTACTCCTGTTACTTCTTTAATGGCATCTACCATATGAACTCTCTTCCAAGGAGCTTTTAATTCAACTTCATATTCTCCATAAGGAACTTTTGTTTTACCTAAAACTTCTTGCAACACTTGATACGATTCCTTCTGTTAAGTCCATAACATCTTGATAGTCAGTGTAAGCAGTATAGATTTCGATAGATGTAAACTCAGGGTTGTGAGTTGTATCAATTCCTTCATTACGGAATACACGACCGATTTCATAAACACGTTCCATTCCACCTACTACTAAACGTTTTAAGTGTAATTCTGGAGCGATACGCATGTATAATTCCATATCTAAAGCATTGTGGTGAGTAATAAATGGACGAGCATTCGCACCCCCAGCTAATGTGTGGAATACTGGTGTTTCCACTTCTAAATAATCACGAGAATCTAAGTAATGACGGATTTTCACGGATAATTTTACTACGTGTTACACGAAACGATCCATACTGTCACGATTACTAATTAAATCTAAGTAACGTTGACGATATTGTTGCTCTACATTTGTTAATCCATGATATTTATCTGGTAATGGACGTAAAAGCTTTTGTTAAATGAATAAATTGAGTAGCTTTAACAGATAATTCACCAGTGTTTGTCACCATAACTGTCCCTACAACACCAACGATATCTCCTAAGTCAGCTTTATCAAATAATTCATAGCTTTCGTCTCCGACAACATCTTTACGAACATAAATTTGAATTTGACCTTTACCATCATGAATATGAGCAAAACCTGCTTTTCCTTTTTCCACGTTTTGTCATAATACGACCTGCGATTTGAACGAGTCACTTCTTCTTGTTCAGCTAAGCTTTCTTTTTGTTGCACCTTCAAATTGTTGATGAATTTCTTCAGTGGATTGTTTTGTTTAAATCCTGTTGAAAAAGGCTCTACTCCTTTTTCACGTAATTGATACATTTTTCACGTGAGAACTTGTAATTGATCGTTTCAGTGTTTCTTGTACTTCTACTTCGTTAGACACTGTATTTCCTCCTTTTTGTGACATGAGCCACTGTATTTTCTAGTCTATTGTACCAATTATTGACTGATAAATAAAGCGTTTATGAGTTATGTTTATTTCTCTTTATTAAGCCTTCCTGACATTCTGGTCTTTTTCTTTTATCGTCGTCAATATTTTTAAACATACATATAAAAAGACGATAGATTTTTCCTTTCTGTCGCCTATTGCAGTCTCTATTTTACGTGATAAACTGAATTTTTATACTCCATTCTCATGAGCCAATTTATGTTCATGACTATTGATAAAAATCTTCATGTTCATGATGATGAAACTCTTCATTTCAAAATGATAATGCTCATGAGTATGAGTAATCAAATGAGTATCGTGTGACTCCATTATGTGTATGAACAATCGTATGCATATGCCCATGAAGATGATATCATAGTATCATACGACAAACACCGTTCCAATGAACATCAAAGCTAATCCCACAAAAATATTCTACAGCTAGTTTTTCTCCATTTACTGCAAACGCTAAAAACGATCCCTACAAAAGGTGCTACTGCATAATAGGACTCGTCTTAGCTGCACCTAAATTTCTTTGTGCTCGTATATAAAGAAAAATACTTAATCCATATGAAACATAACCAAGCAACATAATCATGACAATATATTTCATTTCTGGAATCTTTTCACCAAGTAAGACAGCAATAACAAATGCGCCTCCCAGGAAAAATTCCTTTTAACAAAAACAATCTGATATGTACTTTTCTCTGATATCTTTCTTGTGCAGTTATTTTCAAGCCCCCAACAACAAGTTGCTAAAGATAACAAAAGAGAGCCTATAGAAACACTGAAAAACTACCGATTCCTCAAATGACAAAACAATACTTGATAATGTAATAAACCCTATTGCAATCCACAGTTTTCCTGATACTTTTTCCTTAAAAATAAGTAACGCTATTAATGTAGTCGCTACAATTTCAAAATTACCGAGGAGTGAGGCATTAGATGCTGTCCCCATTTTTATTCCTATCATTAAAAATATAGGTGCAACTATATCTAATAGAATCATTCCAACCGTATAAGGTAAATCCTGTTTTTGTAAGTCTCTCTGATTTATCTTCTTTTGATGTGAAATAAATACATCATTCCAACTCCAACACCCGCTCCAAGATACAGAAAAAGCTGCTAAAAAAGTTGGTGGAACATTTCCCAATAGAATTTTTGAAAACGGTGTATTAATGGCATAAAAATACAGCTGCTAACAACGCTAGTATAATCGCACTTTGTCTTTGTTTTTCCTTCAAAATATCTCATCCCCAATACTAGAAAAAAATATAAGAAGCTATTCTTAATCAGAACAGCCTCTATTTTTAGAGGTAATAGTAAATTCGATAAATTCCTACTCTACTTCTTTTCCTCGTTCTAACTGTCTTTCAACACGTTCTAAATGTTCTTGAACAAATTGGTCTAAAATTTCATTTACTTGAGATACCGTTGTGGATTCATTAATCGCAACTTTTGTTTTCGTTGCACGAGGAATTCCTTTTAAGTAATAAGCAGCTAATTTACGGAATTCTTTTTGTTGCTACTGACTCACCTTTTAAGTTAGCTAAACGATCTAAATGAGTTTTAGCAATTTCAATTTTCAGGAACTGTATTTTCCGGTAATAATTCTCCCGTTTCTAAATAATGAACGGTTTGTTTAATCATCCATGGATTTGCTAGAGCAGCTCGACCAATCATGACTCCATCAACACCCGCTATTTCAATCATTTTTCTTAGCATCTTGAGGAGAACGCACATCTCCATTTCCAATTAATGGGAATGCGTGTTAAGTTTTTCTTCACTTCCCCAAGGATTTCCCAGTTTGCTTTTCCATCATACATTTGTACACGAGTTCTACCATGCATCGCAACAGCACTTGCACCTGCTCGTTCTGCTGCAAGGGCATTTTTCAACGGCATATAAATGTTCATCATCCCAACCAGTACGCATTTTTCACTGTTACGGGTTTATCGACTGCATCCACTACTGCAGCAACCATTTCATAAACTTTATTTGGATCTAATAACCATTTTGCGCCAGCTTCAGCTTTAATCACTTTATTAACAGGACATCCCATATTAATATCGATAATTGCTGCTTCTGTATTTTCAGCTACATATTTGGCAGCTTCTACTAATGTATCTTTATTTCCGCCCATAATTTGGACGCTTAATGGATATTCATTTGGTTCAATATAGCAACATGCTTAATGTTTTTCATTTCTAAATTGAATCCCTTTTTATCACTGATCATTTCGCAAACAACTAAGCCTGCTCCAAATTCTTTTACCGTTACACGAAAAGCTGAATTACTAATTCCAGCCATCGGTGCAACGACTACTGGATTGTCAATTTGAATATTGCCAATCTTAAAACTCATTTCATTTCCTCACTTTCAATCATTCTGCTTAGCTATTGTACCATAGATAGCCATCATTCGTGTATTATCATGGTTTATTTCAATAATAAAAAGAAAAAAACTACAAAAAGAAGCTCTCCCTTTTGTAGTCAATCTAACTTTTTAATCTTTTTCTTGCTAAGTCTGTAATATAATCAAAAAATGCATCACGGTCTACATGATAAACAAGGTCAACTGGACGACCGTCTTCTACACGAATCGTTCTACCAGAACTTGCACCTGTTGTAATTACATCTGAAGGAACAACTTCTCGTTTCACTAAATCTTCTTTTTCCAAAAAGAAGTTGTTGTTAATACATCCCTAGGAAATAGGTTGAATTTGTAACATAATGCGTCAATGGAGGAACAATGGCATAACATTGCCCTAAGAAAATCAATTCCTTCACTTTTACGTTCTCTCGCCCAACGATACACGTACATCTAACATTAATGGAACCATACGAGTACTTTCTAAGGCAACTAATTCAATCGGAATCGAGGATTCCCAAACACGTTTCGCTGCAAATGGATCCCAATAAACATTCCATTCTGCTGTTCCATCATGCTCGGGTTCTTCAATATTTCCTTGCTCTAAAAATGTACCACCCATCCAGTATAGTTTTTCCAATTTTTCTTCAATACTTGCATCCAAATCTAATGCTCGAGCTAAATCCGTTAATGGCCCTACAAATAATAAATCCACTTTATCCGTTGATTCCTTTAAAACATGCACTAAATCCTCATAGCGCTTTTATAGGAATCTTGTACTAAAAATCGGTTTATGTTCATTTAAGATTGGCAAAGCGTCTACTGTAAACGCATGCATTCTCCACTCTTTTTGGAAATGGATGAACCGGTCGTCAATTTGAAGAAGCAACACGGATTCTTTGATCTTTTGTAGAACCAAATTTTTGAATAATTTTTCTTACTTGCTTCAACCGCAGGTTCTAAGTAACAATCGGCTTCAATAACACCTCACCAACTAGTTCAACATCTTCCATTTTTAATAATAAATATAATGAGACTAAATCATCTACTCCACCATCATGGTTTAAAATATACTTTACGCAAAAAGACAACCTCCCTAACAAATTGTTTTCCTACTAACATTGTAATCAATTACTCTTATAAAATCTACTCGTGAAAAATTTATACATAAAACTAGCAATCCTGAAAAAGAAATGGTACACTATTTATAATCATTTTTAATCATTTTTTAAGAATATGTCTAGGAGGAAACTTATGTCTCGAAAAGAAAATCACTGATATTATTATTTGTGATTCGCATTATTTGCCATTTTCTTTGGTGCTGGTAATTTAATCTTCCCCTTATTTAGGAGTTGTCTGGAAATAACTGAGGGAATTGCAAATATTGCATTCTTACTATCAGATCCACTTTTACCAATTCTGGGGTAATTGTAACAGCTCTATTAGGAGGACAAGCAACCGATTTAGGAAAAAGAGTTAGTAAACATTTTTCTATCATTATTGGAGCGATTTCCATTATATTAATTGGACCATTATTTTGCCGTTCCAAGAACAGGAGCTACTACCTCATGAAATTTTTGTACAATCATTTTGTACCAACTGCTCCACAATGGATTACCTCTCTTATCTTTTTCGGATTAACGCTATATATTGCGATTCATTCGCACACCGTTATTGATGCGATTGGAAAAATATTTAACTCCAATTTTATTAGTCATTCTATTACTAGTATTTATTGCAGCTGTAGTTCAGCCAAATGCAGGCTTCCAAACAACAACTTCTGCAGGGATTATTTTCTCAAAGTTTTAAAGAAGGCTACCAAACAATGGACGCACTTGGGGCAGCCTTAATGGCAGGAGTTGTGATTTCGGACTTAACTAGACGGGGTATACAGAGAAAAAGAACAACATCAAATGATGTTTGGAGTCGGAATTGTATCTTTCATTTTACTAGCATTAGTGTACAGCAGCAACGTATGCTGGAGCTACTGTAAGTACGGTTTTATGACTCAACAGTTCAACGTCCTGCATTACTAATCGGATTAATTGAACAATTATTAGGTTCATTTGGTAAAGTCGCTATGGGAATTGCTGTATCCTTTGCTTGTAACAACATCTGTTGGATTAATTACAACTTGTGGTCGTTATTTTTCAACCTTAACAAATAGAAAAATTAGAATACAAAAATTGTAGTAGTCTCAGTCGTTCTTTCATTCCTTCTATCACTTTTTAGGGTGGATGCCTTATTACAATTAGCAGTTCCAGTATTAAGTGCTATTTATCCAATGGTCATCGCCTTAATCTTCTTATCGATTTTTGACCGCTACATTGTTTATAACTGGACTTATACAGGTGCAGTTGTTGGAGCATTCTTCATTGGAGGAATTCAAGCTATTTCATTTATTCTCTCAAATGCAAGGTGGTAACTTCCTCTGAATTAGCAGCTTGACAAACACCTACCATTACATCAATTTTGGATTCGAGATGGTTAGTACCTGCTAATATCGGTTCAGTAGTCTTTACGGTTATTAGTAAATTTACTGGAATGGGTCATAAAGAGAGTTTAAAAGTATATAAGAAAACCGAGGGAATTTCGAAAAATGAAACTCCTCGGTTTTTGTTGCTCTATATAATCCTATTTCAACTTTCTTCAATAAACGTATCACGTCCAGACATACCACGGTAACGGTAGTAATGATCTGGATTTTTCTTATAAAAATCTTGGTGGTATTCTTCAGCTGGATAAAATGTACTAGCTGGTTCAATTTTTGTAACGATATCTTTTTAAAAGCGTCCACTGTCTTGTAAAAAGCTTTTTCGAAGCTTCTGCAATTGCTTTTTGTTCTGGGGAATGATAGAAAATCACTGGTCGATAAGAATCGCCTCTATCTACGGATTGTCCCATCGCATCGGTTGGGTCTGTTTTGTTGCTAATAAACTTCCACTAATTGTTCATAAGAGAAAATTTCTGGATCAAAGGTAATTTGCACCGCTTCCGTATGTCCTGTTGTTCCTGAACAAACCTCTTTATAAGTAGGATTTTCCTTATGTCCCCCTGTATAACCTGCAATGACAGATTCAATTCCAGATTGTGTATCAAATGGTTTAATCATACACCAGAAGCATCCTCCTGCAAATGTTGCTACTTCTTTTTACCATCGTTATTCCTCCTCTTTTTCTAACGAAACATCTTGTCCAAAAATTCTCATTTTAATCGCTAATCCTGTTCGAGTACCTGCAGTTCCACCTAGCCCTGTTTCTCTTAATTCACTTGGCATTCTTCTTGCCAATTGAACGCATAGCTTCAATCGTTTCATCTGCTGGAATAACATTCGTAATTCCTGCTAAAGCCATATCTGCGGCACTAAGAGCATTTCCTGCTCCAATCGCATTTCTCTTCACACATGGAATTTCTACTAAGCCCGCAACAGAGATCACACTAATCCCTAACAAATTACCTAATGCAATGGAAAAAGCTTCAGAACATTGTTGCGCGTTCCTCCAGCAGCTTCAACTGCCGCAGCTGCAGACATTGCACTAGCACTACCGACTTCTGCCTGACAACCACCCATAGCACCTGAAATCATTGCATTGTTGCCACTACCATTCCAAATGCTGACGCTGTAAATAAAAATCGTACTTGTTGCTCATGAGTTAAATCCATGCTATCTGAAATAGAAAATACAACCCCTGGTAAAGTTCCACTAGCACCCGCAGTTGGTGTCGCACAAACAATTCCCATCGCTAGCATTCACTTCATTTGTTCCTAGTGCATATTGCACTCCGCTAAAATTTTATCTCCGGATAAAGTTTTTCCTTTTTCGCGATATTTTTCATTTTTACAGCATCGCCACCAGTTAGTCCTGTTGGAGAAAAATACACCTTGACCCATGTACTTTTTCTACCGCATTTTTCATTGTTTGAAGATTTTTTCCATCTTCGCCCCAAATAAATTCTCGACTTTGTTGGGTCATTTCCATTTCTTGTTCAATCATCACTTCAGAAATAGATTTATTTTTGGCTAGTTGCTAATGCGACTAATTCCTTGTATACTAACAAACATCACGAAATTCCTTTTCTTATTTTATGTAAAACATAGATTGTTTTTCTTGTTGAATGAATTGTACTTTTTCTTGAAGAGTTGGAGAAATTAATCCATTTAATTCATAACTAATAAAGCGTGATGAACCTTCCTTTAATTCTTTTTGTTTCCCAATCGAAACACCAAATTCTTCTAATAGAGGTTCCACTATTGAATCTTCTTCAATTGGAAGAATTTCTAAAATAATCGGTAATGGTCCTGAAAGATTGGAGATAAATCCATCTACTTCGACATATTTTATTTCCACAGTTCCTCCACCAATAGAAGTTCCAATTAAACGCACTCGTCTTGTTGCAGACATCAACGTTAAATCAGCTGTATTCGCACTGAGCTACTGGACTGGGCTCATCTCTTTCGATAAATTCAATTGAAATACCTTCTTTAGTAGCAATCTCAACTGCTTGTGGAACACGTTCATCATCTGTTTCAAAGCCCAGAACTCCACTAATAATAGCAAAATCTGTGCCATGTCCTTTATGAGTTTGAGCAAATGATTCATAATAAATACATTGGACACTTTTAGGAGTTCCACCAAACAATTGCCTAGCGCATCTTCCAATCGCAAGCGCTCCTGCCGTATGTGAGACCTGATGGTCCAATCATAATAGGACCGATAATATCGAAACAACTTTTATAATTGAACACTTTATCCACAATGATACCCCTCTTTTGTACTCTTTATTGTACTTTTTCTAGGAAGCTCGTCAAGTTTCCAACCATTTTACCTTATTCAAAAAGTACGAACAACTAATCATCTATACCTAAACTTATGATTTCTTAGAAATCTCTCCTTTCCTTCAATTCAAATTATTAGTTATACAATTATTTTTCAGTGTCTTCTTGACTTATCTCCTTAATAAACTTACAATATAGTTAACTGGTAATGACCAGTAGACGTTACATGAGTTAGAAAGGAGGAAACAACATGGTAGAAACTGAACAAGTGCCACTTTATTCCAAACTTAGCTTTGACTTAATAGAATATATTACGACACATGGACAGGTTCTACCAAAAATGTTGTCGGAAAGAGAAATCTGTAAAGAATATGGAGTTAGCAGAACCACTGTCCGTACGGCATTAAAAGAGTTAGAAACATTAGGGCTACATTTATAAACGCCATGGAAAAGGCACTTTTTATTTCTAGTCAATGGAAAGAACGTCAAAATTTACTAGAAGGTTACAGTTTTACAGAACAAATGAAAGAATTAGGAGAACTCCTTCTACTATCATTACAGCTTTTCATTACTATAAAGCTGATAGTTATATTGCTCAGCAATTAGGAATTCAAGTAGGAGAATATATTTATCGACTCAAACGTATTCGATTTGCAGATGGTATTCCAATGATGAAAGAGACAACCTTCTTACCTGCTAGACTATTCCTAACCTCACACAAGAACAATTACAAAATCGTTCTTTATATGAAGTTTTTCTCAGATGATTTTCAACAAAAATTAATTATGCAGATGAAGAATTTTCAGCGAGTATTTTAACAAAGGATGAGGCACCTATATTGAAGTCCCAATGCATGCTGCTTGCTTACGTTTAAAGAGGACGAGTGTCAATAGCGAAAATCATGTGATTGAATTTACATTAAGCGTGTTGCTAGAAGTGACCAGTTCTTTTATAAAGTTCGTTATCATAGAAATACACATTAAAACAATCAAACATGGGAGGTTTTGGAAAATGTTTCAATTTTTCAAAAGAACAACTAGAAGCACTAACTGCGGAAATCCTACAACTCGTGAGATTCGTCAACAACCAGAATTATGGCAGGAAGCATTTGACTATTATGCAGAAAACTTGGATCGTATTCAAACGTTCTTACAATCATTACCACATGAACGTTATCGCGTAATTTTCACTGGTGCTGGTACATCTCAATATGTAGGAGATACAATTTTACCTTATTTAAAACGTCATGGTCGTGAAGATCGTTTTGAATTCCAATCAGTAGGAACAACTAATTTAGTGAGTAATCCATTAGATTATTTCAAAGCAGACATTCCTACAATTTTAGTATCTTTTGCACGTAGCGGTAATTCTCCAGAAAGTTTAGCCAGCGTTCAATTAGGACAACAAATTGTCAAAGACTTCTATCAAATTACCATTACTTGTGCTCCAGAAGGAAAATTAGCTCTAGCAGCACCTGGTGATGACCGTAATTTATTACTAATGATGCCTGCTCGTTCAAATGATGCTGGTTTTGCAACGACTGGTAGCTTTACTTGTATGACTTTAACAGCTTTACTAATTTTTGATGAAGGACATTCTGTTGAAGAAAAAGCTGCATTTGTAACAGCTATTCGTAAAATGGGAGAAAGTGTTTTAGAACGTGAACATGTATTACAACAATTTGTGGACTTAGACTATAATCGTGTGAGTTTATCTTGGTTCTGGTCCATTAGCAGGTCTGGCTCGAGAAGTGCAATTGAAAATCTTAGAATTAACAGCGAGGTAAAATTGCAACGATTTTATGATTCATCTATGGGATTTCGTCATGGTCCTAAATCATTCGTTGACTCTCGTTCATTAGCTATTTGTATTTATTTTCAAATGATGCTTATACACGTCAATACGACTTAGACATTTTAGAAGAAATGTATGGAGACAGCATGCACCTCTAGTATGTGCAGTCGGAGTATCTGTAGAAAGTAAATATGAAGGAACTAGCTTTGATTTTGCAGAAGAATTTTCATCTATTCCAGATGCTTACTTAGCTCTTCCATATGCTATTTTTGGTCAAACGATTGGTTTACTGTCTTCTATTAAAGTTGAAATAAACCAGACACACCTTCTCCAAGCGGAACAGTAAACCGTGTTGTAAAGGGTGTAACAATCCATCCACTAAACATTCAATAAATATAAATTCATAAAATGATTTAAAGGAGGGATATTATGACTACTTATATTTATGCAAAACAATTTTTATTTTGAAACAAAGTAAAAGGTCCTAGGGTATTTACCAATTTTTAGATTCTGGAGTATTCGGAGAGTTTCAAGAAGAAAAACCAACGGACGGTTCTATTGTAGACTATTCGGCTTATAGCATTGCACCAGGTCTTGTAGATACACATATTCATGGATATAAAGGTGCAGATGTAATGGATAATGATGTAGAAGGCTTAAAAACTATTTCTGATGGTTTACCCTAGTTGCGGAGTTACTTCCTACTTACCAACTACTTTAACAGCTTCTAGAGAATTATTAAATGATGTCTGTCAAACAATTGAAATAATGCAACGTCTATTCCAGGAGCTAAAATTAGAGGGATTTTCTTAGAAGGACCTTTCTTTAGTGAAATTCAAAGGAGCTCAAAACCCTCAAATATAGTGGATCCAAAACAGAAATTTTAGATGAATGGCAACAAAAGCAAATGGTTGGGTGAAGAAAGATTACGATTGTCTCCGAACGTGATGGAGCCGTTGACTTTATCAAACATGCTGTAAAGAAGATATCTACGTTGCCTTAGCTCATACAGATGCAACATATGAAGAATGTAAAAATGCAGTTGAAGCAGGTGCAAATATTTTCGTTCATACTTATAATGGTATACGTGGACTTCACCACCGTGAACCAGGTGTAGTTGGAGCAGCCTTAACTCTTCCAAATGAATTTGATGTATTTGACGAATTAATTTGTGATGGTCACCATGTTCATCCAGTTGCTGCGAATATTGTCATGAATTGTTGCGGTCGACACCGTGCAGCTATTATTACAGACTGTATGCGTGCAGGTGGATTAGGTAGAATCGAATCTACATTAGGAGAATTTGACGTTGATTGTAAAAGAAGGAACAGCTCGATTAAAAACATAATGGTAGCCTTTGGAAGTGTTTTTAGAATAACCAAGGAGTACAAAATGTTGTAAAATGGGGAATTGCAACTCCTCATGAAGCTTTATTAATGGCTAGTTTAGTTCCTGCCAAATCAGTTGGAATTGATGATGTTTGTGGACATCTAAATCCAGGATACGCTGCAGACTTTATCGTATTAGATGACGACTTACAATTACAAGCTACTTATTTGAGACGGTAAAGCTTTATTTTGAAAAATAATAAAAGTTAGACGAGAAATTAAGGCGTGAGAAATCCTTAAAAACAAGTTTAGGAGTGCTACATGTCAAAACATACAGTTACAAAAGGAAAATACGAACATCTACGTCGTTTATCAAATGAAAATCATGTCATCGGTGCATAGCTATCGACCAACGTGGTTCTCTTTATGATTGCTGCTGGAAATCCAGACCGAAACAGGCGATGAAGGAATTATTCATTTTAAAGAATTAATTTCTGAAGAATTAACAAAATATTCAAGCTCAATTTTATTAGACCCAGAATATGGATTACCTGCTGCAGAAAAAGAAATGCAGATTGTGGATTATTAATTTCATATGAAAAACAGGTTATGATGCTACTGAAGTTGGACGCTTACCTGACTTATTACCAATCTGGTCAGCAAAACGCATTAAAGAAATCGGTGCAGATGCTGTAAAAGTTTTACTTTACTATGATATTGATGAAGATCCAGCCATTAACGATATTAAACATGCATGGGTAGAACGTGTTGGTAGTGAATGTACTGCTGAAGATATTCCTTTCTTCTAGAAATTGTTTCTTATGATGCAAGTAATGAAGATGTAAAATCTGCTCACTATGCAGGCTTAAAAACCTCATAAAGTAAATGATGCGATGAGTATTCTCTCATCCTCGATATCAAGTAGATGTCTTAAAAGTTGAAGTTCCAGTTAATATGAACTTTGTAGAAGGATTTACAGCAGAAGGTGTTGAACCAGTTTATACTCGTCAGAAGCTTTTAGCATGCTTCAAAGAACAATCAGAAATCACACATACCATTTATCTTCTTATGTGCTGGTGTTTCTGCATCACTATTCAAGAACTTACGCTTTGCTCAAGAAGCAGGGGTCTAAATTCAATGGAGTATATGTGGACGTGCTACTTGGAAAGATTCAGTTGCAGTTTATGCTAACGAAGGAGACGACAAAGGTCGTAAATGGTTAGCTTCAACTGGTCGCAAAAATATTGAAGATTTAAATGTTGTAATAGATGAAACAGCTACTTCATGGTTAGATCGTGTAGAAGTAAAAATAGTTATATAACAATAAAAAGGTTGGAGTTATTCTCCAGCCTTTTTAATTGGTTTTATTTTTCATTCTCAGTTTTTGAATCACTCATACAATACAATTAGAAAATATATCCTATTGAACCTAATTCAATTAATAATATACTTAATTGTATGTTAGTCCATAAATATACTCCGAAGAAAAAGATGGAATAAGCTAAGATTTGTCTAACGCTATCTGGTGCTTTTCTTTTTAATATACCATCTCACAAAATCCTTCATGATATGAACGGCTAACATTATAATCTTCACGTAGTTCTCTATACCACTCTCATTCCATTCACCTACTTTTTGATATTTGTTGTATTATACACAATTTCTTATAACGTTTTTCAATAGTATAATCTAGTATTCTAGCATAGAAAAACCACCTAGCTAAGGCTAGGTGGTCTCCATTTAGTTCTATTTTTATGCTCAAAAGCATCGTCCATAGATAAGATTTCGTGGAATACACGTTGAGTTAACTCAGCTTTTTGTTCTGGAGTTAAATATTTAGTGTTTACAGTATCCAGAGATACGTACGATAACGTCTTCACCTGATAAGATTTTTATCTTTAACATCGTTTAAGTCCATTACGTTTAAGTTAACGTGTTGACCGCCGCTTTCGAAGTATCCGTCTCAAGATTGCTACTAAGTTATCTACTTGTTCATCACGAGTTTTTACCTAAAGCACGAGGTGAAACTTGAGTTGTTAATGAGATACCATCAGCTGCATAACTGAAATCTAAAGCTTGATAATGATTTCAAGTTATCTAACCAACCACCTTTAGCTTTGTTAGATGGGTTAGCACCTGGTGAGAAGAATTCAAGTTTAGATAAGTTTACAGTACCATCTTCGTTTAAGAATACCCCTTTATGAACTGGAGAGTTACCAGTTTGTTTAGAGTAAGCAACGTTAGAAGTAATTGTTAATAATGAAACTGTAGCTTCTGCGTCTTTATATAGTTTGTGGCTACGTAGACGAGTTGTATAAGCTTCGATTAACCATTCTGCTAATTCGTTTGAACGAGGGTCATCTTCACCCCAACGTGGGTATTCACCAATTGTTTCGTAGTCATAGATGTATCCATCTTCGTCACGAATTGGTTTAACTGTAGCATATTTAATAGCTGCTAATGTATCAACTGTATTAGCAAATCCACAGATACCGAATCCCATGTTCGCACGTTGTTTAGTTGGTAAGAATGCCATTTGAACAGCTTCATAGTTATATTTATCTGTCATATAGTGGATGATATTTAATGCATCTACATAAGTGTCTGTTAACCAGTCTAGAGATTTTTCGAAGTTAGCTTTGACTGATTCGAATTCAAGAACTTCGTCACGAATTGGTTCGATATCAAATACTTTGTAGTCTTTGTGTACATCGTCGTAACCACCGTTTAAACCAGTTAGAAGAGCTTTCAACACGTTTACACGAGCTCCAAAGTATTGGATGTTGTGACGTTGTTCTTCGTTTTCTGGGTCAAGTGGTGATACACAGCATGAGATACAGCTCATTTCACCATATCCATCTTTAGCCATTGTTGTTACACCTTCATATTGGATTGAAGAGTGTTTGTGGCTCATGTGCATGCAGTAGCGACGGAAGTTGTATGGTAATTGATCAGTCCATAAAACTGTTAAGTTTGGTTCTGGAGAGTTACCAATGTTGTCTAATGTGTTTAAGAAACGGTAGTCCATCTTAGTAACACGGTGACGACCATCGTTACCCATACCAGCCATAGAAGTTGTGATGAATGTTGGGTCACCAGAGTATAATTGGTCATAAGCTTTTGTACGAGCAATTTAACTGTACGTAATTTCATAACGAAATCATCAATGAATTCTTGGATTTCTGATTCTGTAAATGTACCACGAGCTAAGTCACGTTCAGCGTAAACGTCTAAAACGATTGGTACACGTCCTAAAGATGTAGCAGCACCATTGATAACACGACATACTGCCATGAAAGCAATGTTTACCCATTGGATGGCTTCTTTAGTGTTCATCGCTGGTTTACGAACATCAACTCCATATAAGTCACCTAAGCGAACAACTTGTTGTAATGCTTGGTATTGTAAGCTGATTTCTTCACGTAAACGAATTGTTTCTTCGTTGATTTCTTCAATTGAGTTCCAGTCGTTTTAATTTTTCTTGCATTAAGTAGTCTGCACCGTATAAAAGCAAGACGTCATAAACACCGATAATACGTCCACGAGAGTATGCATCTGGAAGACCAGTTACAGTGTGTGCGTGACGAGCGACGAGATGTTTGAAGTATAAGCACGGAAGATACCATCGTTAACTGTTGTCACGTATTTTGTCAAAGATTTCGTGAACAGCTGGATCTGGTTCATATCCATTTTTCTTTCAAAGTAGTTTCCGCCATACGGATACCACCTCGGCATGAAGTTCAATTTGAACAATTCATCATTTTGGATACCGTAGATTAATTCGTTTTTCTTTGTCGATATATCCAGCAGGAATATCAGCAATAGAAGTTGGACGAGTGTCCATTGGGAAACGAGTTGCTTCATAGTGAGCTTTTAGTTTCTTCTACTACTTTTTAATGTGTAGTGAACGTTCTGTTGGCCCAGCAAAGGAAGCTTCATCTCCATCACAAGGTGTGTAGTTAGCTTGAACGAAGCGAGATACACTTGTTTTTCTTTCCAATCTACACCCTTTGAAGCCTTCCAAGCTTTTTCAAAAAGTTCTTGGGATTCAACAACTGCTTTATTAACCATTTATTTTCCTCTTTTCTTTTTGGGGTTTTGTTTTTTTGTTTTTCTTTTTAACAAGCACATTATACATCTTTTTCTCAATGATTATCAATGGAATAATGACAAAATCTGTACTATTTTTCACATAAGTGATATTTAATACAAAGCAGTTTGTTCATTTTTATAAAGAAAACTATTAAAAACCTATATTTAAAACTCTCCACCTTAAAATAACTAATTTTTCAAAAATAGAACACCTTGAATCAACTGTATTAATACAGTTGATTACAGATAAGATTTATAAAATAATTGTATTCATCAGTTAAAAACTATTATTATTTAAACAATTCAATTTCAAAAAGCTTGATTCAACTGTATCCGCTTGCATTTCCCCTTTTTATTCTTTAATAAAATCATTAAAAGTTATTGATTCTCAACTATTTTTACCGTAGAACTTTTTGCTGTTGTAATACATCCTGTGATTTTTAACGACTTAAAAACAACCTAAAAAGGTTGATGGAAAATCCATCAACCCTATAGATGATTTTCTATCTTTCAATAAATAACTTAGTCAATAACAACAGCAGTACCAGATGCCATTACCATTAACATTCCACCTGTTCCACTGTTTCAGCATCGATTTTACACCTACAACAGCATTAGCTCCCAAATTAGCTGCACGTCTTTTCTAATTCTCGAAGAGCATCTTCACGAGCTTTTAACAATTCTTCTTCATACCCTTGAGAACGACCACCTGAAGAAATCACGAAAACTTGCTCAAGGTCTTTTTAATACATTTACCCTGAAATGACTTCTCCAAAAAGCAATTCCTTATATTCAACAATATTATGTCCTTCAATTGTTGGTGTTGTTGTAATAACTCATCCTAACCACTCCTTTATGATATCATTTTTATTATACACCCAGTTTATCCTGTAATCAATGGAGAATCCAATTAACCCATCCCCAACTTATCGGCATTACGATGAGCATTGCGGGGAATCATATCGGCTACTGGAAACATTTTAACCTTAATGATTCGAAAAGCCTGTTGCTAACATAATCATGCCACCACGTAGCTCTAAAATCCGCTAACATTGCTGGATTCGTCAAAGGTAAAAATTTTGTGTCCCAAATAAATATAGCGAAAAAGAACGTTATAAATTGTGGTACTGCCACTAATGAAACAACATATCCAACATTACAAGCAAAAATAGCAGCCGTGAAAAATCTAGAATAGATTTTGCAATTAAGATACTATGATCTCCTGTCATTCCAGAATCAAGCGAACCATAAATCCCTGTTCCACTAAAACAAAATAATACGATTACTGTTACTAATTGCATCAAAAATTCTTTCCTGACTTAATTCCCCATGACCTCCACTGCTAAATCTCGCTACTGGACGTTCCAATAATTGTCCCAATTGATTGATTCTTAATCCTATCTTTACAAGATATTCCAACAATCGTTCCTATAATCATAGATAGAATGACTGCTGAAATATTTTTTACTAATCCTATGGAAGTGATTCCTAGCATCATAGCAGATAATCCAAAAATTAAATTTAATTGTGTTTTTTGATTTCCGAAGGAATTTTATGTCCGGCAAAACCTCCAACAATTCCTTCCTAATAAAATGGCAAATGAATTTATAATAATTCCTACTGGCATAAAAATCTCCTCAGCTTGATAATTTTTCTATTCATCCTACCATTATTCAAAAAAATTGATGCAATACTTCTTAATCAACATAAGTTTCTAAACGATAATTCCCTGCCGTAAAGAATACAAGTGCCATCACTAATACCATTGGAATGCCTGGAAGTAATTCTTGACGATCAATGATTTGAACAAACCAATAAACTGGACTAAAATGAGCAGCAATGTCGATTATCCCAGACTGAAATAGTTTTGGTGCCATTCCAAGTCCCAAGGAAAAAGGGTTCCGAAAACTCCTACTTGTTGTGCCATCATTGGATTTTTAAAAATTCTAAATAAAAAATAATCCTAGACTCAAACTATAAATAATTCCACTTGCAACTAATAAACAAACGTTAAAACCAATTTGGAATTCCTACATTCATCACTCTATCCATAAAGAAAATTATAAATAAATTCGCAACAAACATCACTACAAAGTAAGCTCCCAAAAAGCTCTTTTGTAATCCACGCATTCGAACGTGGTGCTAATAATGAACGTTTTAATACATAATTTTTTTCTTAAAGGTAATTAAGTCAAACGAAATAGAAGATACATTAAACAAAATATAAAACATCACTAACAATAGCAATAACACATAGCTTACAGTTGTTGCATTTTTCTTCAAAATGAACGAGTTGATTTTCACTTTGCTTGAATAATTCTCCCTTTTCTAATATGCCTTCTTTTGAAGAGCTGTATCAACTAATTGTTTTTGCAAGATTCCTTGCATATCCTGTTCTAATAAAAACTTCTTTTTTTGTTTTTGACGACTGTACACTTCCATCTGTTTTTTGTCCATTTCCTAAAGATTGCACAAAAATTTTTTTAGGAACAACATATACACTTCGAATATATCCTTTTTCTAACTCGTTTAGAGCTCTTTCTTTATCTGTATAAAAAAACATTTTTTAGAATATAAACTTTCTAATTCTTGTTGAAACTCTTCATTTCCTTCCAATACAATTGCTAATGAAGGAGTGGATGAAGAAAGTATTTGTGCTGTTTTTATTTGTACTCGATAATTGAATGAATACCATAAAAGTGTCACTATTGTTGGAAGAATCACCATTTGACCTATCAATGCTGGACTCTTTACGATTCTTTTTAATATGAAAGCCTATCCCTCTTAATAAATCCATCAGTATTCCTCCTTCTTTGTAAACAACGAATTTGTAATTCAGTAATCAGTAAAGCCACGATGATGATTACAACATAGATGATTATAAAATCTCCTACCGATTCTTGTTGCATCATACGAATGATTGGTTCAATCAATACTCTTCTAAATGGATTATCTCCAAACCAATGGAACATTGGACTCATTTTATCAAGTGGAATAGCTCCTGAAAAAGAACAAATCCAAGTGAGATAATAGAAGAAAATATTCCTAATGTTTTCTCCGTAATAAAAATACTTACAAATCCTGCTATCGAAAGCATCGCAAATAGTTGAATGGCTAAAAATTCCTGCAATCCCAAATAAATTACCATTAAAAGTTGATGGATTAATCACCTTCCAACTTCCTACATATAATAAGGTAAAAATATAAAATTGTATAAAATTCGAGATGAATCCATAGGTTTCTCTTTGTCGAACACTAAGTGGTAATAATTTTACTCGTTTATTTAATCCACTTAATTCAGGCTTCACAGCACCTGCCACCACTATTGATAAAACCATGGACCAAATCATCGTTAATTGCGCAGTAGAAAAGTATTGCTCGCTTGTTAGCATTCGACTCGTTTGATAATCATTTCTTTGATAGAGTTCTGTAGTAAAAACCTCATTTGTTTTTTGAAGAATTTGCGTAGACAATACAGCTGCTGTTGCATCATCCACTTGTTTTTATTCTTCACCAATTCTTTTCAATTCCACTTGCTCTAATAATTGACCTGTAATATTTTTCAAAATGATTTCATACGTCAATTGATTACTAGTTGAAACTTTTGATTTCTTTTGTATTTGAATCGGATTTGTTTGCTGTCCTTCCGATACAGTTTTGGAAAAATCTGTTGGAATGGTAGCAATTAATTCTGCCTTTTTCTTTATCCGTTGTCATGACAATGATTTCTCGTTCATTCAATTGTTCAAGTGCTTTTTGGACAATATTTCCTAACACTTCTTGATCTTGATTTTTCCACATATAATAATGTATCTACTTTATTCGGTTTTACGTTCAATGACATTTTTCCCTGAAAAAAATTAATAAACAATCCTATTACTAAAAGGCGCTAATACAATCATAAAAAACTGCATATGAAACTGTTTGAACATCATCTGAAGATTTGCTTTTAAAAATACCAAAAATTTCATATTACTCTCCTTTAATCTCGTAATGCTTTTCCTGTTAATTTCAAGAAGGCTTCCTCTAATGTTGTTTCATTGACTGAAACTTTTTTTAATGACTAAGTGATTTTCTTCTACTAAAGAAATAAATTTCATCATAGAGTAAATCGAACGATCCACGACTAAATTCATTTGACGATTTTCAACCGTTACTTCTTGAATACCATTTTCACTATCTAGAACCACTTGCTCAAATCCTTGTGGAATACGATCCAGTACTACTTCAATAGAATACGTTAAACCTACTAATTCTTTCACATATTCTTTTTGTTCCATATGCCACTTCTTCTCCAAGATCCATAATAAATACACGGTCACATAATGCTTCCACTTCTTCCATATAATGCGAAGTGTATAAAATAGTTGTTCCTTGTTGATTTAAAGTTTCTAAAAAGTCAAAAATATGCTGTCTCGATTGTGGGTCAACACCAACCGTTGGTTCATCTAAAATTAAAAATTCTGGTTGATGTAAGAGTGCAATCCCAATATTCAATCGTCTCTTCATCCCACCTGAAAAAGTTTTTACCTTTTCTTTTTCTTTTCTTCTAAGCCAGTTACTGCTAGAATTTCTGCAATTCTCTCTTTTAACGTATTCCCATATAAAGCCATATAGTCCACCAAAATACGTTAAATTATCAACTGCATTTAATTCTTCAATAATCGCTAATTCTTGTGGAACGACTCCTAATTTTTGTCGAATCGTCAACGCGTCTTCTTTTAATCGAACGCCCATCAATCAAGACATCTCCTTGATCTGTTTTCTTTAATCCAGTAATAATATCAATTAGGGTTGATTTACCAGCACCATTAGGTCCTAATAGTCCAAAACATTCCCCTTTCATAATTTCAAAAGATACTTGATTTAATACTTTTTCATCAAATGATTTTGTAATAGATTGAATTTCAACGTATGCCATATTTGTTCTCCTTTATCAGTTAGTACTCATTAATGTAAGAAAAATTTATAAACGACAAGAGCTAAGAGTATTCCTAATATGACGATTACAATTTTTCTTTTTCCTTTTTGATAAGTCATCATACTCTCTCTTCCCTTCTCTTTACTGTATCCTTATTATACAAATTATTCCTATCCCCGCCTACTGACTTTCGTCACCAACTACAATGACTTTAGTCATTTTTCAATACAAAAAGTGAGAAAAACATTTTTGTTTCTTCCCACTTTTACAAATCCATAGATTCTATTCTTCTGGTTTATTCATTTTTCTTTTTGCGAATGAGCAGGTTTTTGCAAAAATCATTCTCCCTGCTGCTGTTTGCAACGCACTTGTTACAATAACTTCGAGTTCTTGATTCATATAATACTGACCATCTTCAACTACAATCATTGTTCCATCATCCATATAAGCAACCCCTTGTTGCCTTTCAGTTCCAGCTTTTAATCACTTGAATTTTCATCATTTCCCTGGAATCACAACAGGTTTAATCGCATTTGCTAATGCATTAATATTGAAGACAGGAACATTTTGAAATTCACTAACTTTATTCAAATTATAGTCATTCGTAATGATCGCTCCATCAATCACTTTTAGCTAATCGAGATTAACTTTACGGTCAACTTCAGTAATATCATCATGGTCTCCATCATATGTTTTCAACAGGAACTTTTGATTCTTTTTGTAAAAGCATTTAAAATATCTAATCCTCTACGACCACGAACTCGTTTCACACTATCAGAACTATCTGCAATATATTGTAATTCATTCAGTACAAATACTGGGAATGACTAACACTCCTTCTAAAAATCCTGTTTGCGCAATATCATAAATTCGTCCATCAATAATCACGCTAGTATCCAAAATTTTTGTATTTATGGAAAGCATCATCCACTTTTCTTTCAAGCACTTGAGGCTCTTCTGTTTTTCTTTAAACTCAATAATTTATGAAAGTCCCTCTGCGACTTGTTCCAATATAAAATCCTAAAATATCCAAAAATAATACTCAATACTACTGGTGCCACTTGTGTAATAGCCGGTATTTGTAAATTTGTTAGTGGTAAACTAATAAATGAAGCAACTACTAATCAAGCAACATCCCTAATAATCCAAAGACTAAATATGTAACAGATAATTGATTCACTAATTTTTCTAATTTTTAAATCCTGTCATGATAGGTTTTTGTTAATATTAATGAAATAAAAAGAAAATAATAGCTCCAATCACTACACTAACCACAGCAGAATTTAACCATTCATTTTGAAATCCCTATTAGTTCCCAAAATGATGGTAAATAGGTCACTCCCAAAACTACCTCCTACAATTACAAAGATGAGGCTAATCATTCGTTTGGCAAAAGTTGATCTTTAAAAAGATAAATCCATTTTTGTTTCCCCTCCTTATCTAATGGATTTCTTAAAATGCTTTTTGAATGGCTTCTTTCACAGAGAAACTCCGATAACTTCAATTCCCTTTGGAAACTCCCATCCATCAATATTATTTTTCGGAATAAAAATTCGTTTGAATCCTAATTTTTGTGCTTCTCTCCACACGGTCACTAATACGATTTACACGACGAATTTCTCCAGTTAAACCTATTTCCCCTACGAAACAGTCATCTACCGCTGTTCCTTTGTTCTTTATAACTCGAAACAATACTCATTGCAATCGCTAAATCAATTGCGGGTTCATTTAGTTTCAAACCACCAGTTGATTTTAAAATAAGCATCTTGATTCTGTAGCAATAATCCTGCCCTCTTTTTCCAAGACTGCCATTAGTAGCGCTACTCGATTATAATCTAGTCCACTTGTTGTTCTTCTAGCATTTCCAAATACTGCTGGAGATAATAAACATTGAACTTCTGCTAATATTGGACGACTACCTTCTAGTGATACAACAATTGCTGAACCGGTTGCTCCTTTTAACCGTTCCTCTAAAAAAACTTCTGACGGATTGATGACTTCTTTTAATCCATCTTGCATCATCTCGAATACGCCAATTTCATTAGTTGAGCCAAAAACGGTTTTTCACCGAACGTAAAATTCTAAAACTATGGTGTTTTTCTCCTTCAAAATACAATACAGTATCCACCATATGTTCCAACATTCTAGGACCTGCCAAAGCTCCTTCTTTTGTCACATGCCCTACAATAAAAATTGCAATTTGATTTAACTTTGCTAATCTCATCAATGTTGCAGTAGATTCTCTTTACTTGAGAAACACTTCCTGCAATTCCTGTTGCTTGATGGATGAGCCATTGTTTGAATTGAATCAATAATGACATAGTCTGGTTTAATTTGTTCGACTTGTGTCACTACAGCTTGTAAATCTGTTTCCGGATAAATATAAAAAAACCGTCTGCTTGCATCCCTAAACGCTCTGCACGCATTTTTACTTGCGCAGCACTCTCCTCACCTGAAACGTATAAAACACTGCCTCCTGCTTTTTGTAATTGACTCGATACTTGTAATAATAAAGTAGATTTTCCAATTCCAGGGTCTCCCCCAATTAATACAAGAGAACCAGGAACTACTCCACCACCTAATACACGATCTAATTCTTGCATTGAAGTTTCTACACGCTTTACACGTTCATAGGCAACTTGGTCAATACGAAGTGGTTTTGCACGATTTTCTTCTTCTGAATGACTCACTAAAGATTGTTTTTTAGTACTACTCGTAGCAACTTCCTTATATTCTTCCATAGTACTCCATTGCCCACAATTCGGACATTTCCCTAAGTATCTAGGAGAAACATATCCACATTCTGAACATAGGTAACTAACGGTTATTTTTGCCATAAAAACTCCTTTCTAGCGAACACCTGATGAACCAAATCCACCTGTTCTTTCATTCGCTTCTTCTACATCATCTTCATCTGCTTTTAAAAATGAATGGAAAATTCCTTGACCAATACGATCACCTTTTTGAATTTCCTTATCAAATAATCCAAAATTCAATAATTGAAATAAATATGACCTTCATTTCCCTCATTATTATAGTAATCACTATCTACAACTCCTACCCCATTTGGTAATACTAAGAAGTGTTTTTAATGGGATTACTAGAGCGATTTGCTAATTGTAAGTATTCATCTTCTTGCATATACGCTTTTAATTCCTGCTAGGAACTAAAATTGGTTTTAATACTTTTTGTTCTTTTTCTAATTCTGCTTCTACTACCTCTCTATCACTACGATAAACCCATTGTTTTAATTGTCAGCACAATATTTAAAAAATCATCTTCCAAATACTTGGTAACTTACAATTGTTTCTGCTGCTTCAAAATCATATCCTGCTGAATGTTTTTGTAGAACGTTTTGGGATATTAATCCCTTTTACCTTGATAACTTGTAATAATTTCAAATCCACGTTTTCTTTCCATTTCATCACCTTTTCTAATCATATTATTCCTCTTCTATCATAACATTCAAAGCGTAAAATTACACTAGAAGTCTCTTCATTTTTGCAAAACCTTATATCATAATAATAAATTATTCAGCAACTTGCACAAAATGAAGAGGATTTTTTAGGCAAGGGGACTGTAGGTTTTTGAAAGCTTTTTCATGTATAATAAATTTATCCAATAAGAAACAAAGGGGGAATTATAAAATGGTACAAATTGAATTAAATCATATTCACAAAAATACGACAATGCTGATTTCTATTCAGTAACAGACTTTAACTTACATATCAAAGATCATTGAGTTCATCGTATTTCGTAGGACCTTCTGGATGTGGTAATCTACAACTTTACGTATGATTGCTGGTTTAGAAGATATCTCTGAAGGAGAATTAAAAATCGGTGACCTGTAATGAACGATGTTGCTCCTAAAGATCGTGACATCGCAATGGTATTCCAAAAACTATGCCTTATATCCACATATGAGTGTTTATGATAACATGGCATTCAGATTAAAATTACGTAAATATGACAAAGCTGAAATCGACAAACGTGTTAAAAATGCAGCTGAAATCTTAGGATTAGCTCAATACTTAGATCGTAAACCAGCAGCTTTATCAGGTGGACAACGTCAACGTGTAGCTTTAGGTCGTGCAATCGTTCAGTGATGCTAAAAGTATTCTTAATGGACGAACCTCTATCAAACTTAGATGCTAAATTACGTGTTGCCATGCGTGCAGAAATCGCTAAATTACACCGTCGTTTAGAAACAACTACTATTTATGTAACACGACCAAACTGAAGCGATGACAATGGCTGACCGTATCGTTATTATGAAAGACGGTATCGTTCAACAAATCGGTTCTCCTCAAGAAGTTTATAATACTCAAACAATGTATTCGTAGCTGGATTCATCGGATCACCAGCAATGAACTTCTTCAGTAACATTACAAGATGGCGTAATTTCAAAACGGTAAAGGTTTAGCTTTACAATTACCATTAGGGTAAACAAAAATTATTAGAAGAAAAAGGATACAATGGAAAAGATTAATCTTTCGGTATCCGTCAGAAGATATTAAAGGTTCTACAAATTGTTCTTGAAACATATCCTTCATCTTGTGTAAAAAGCTGAGTTGTTGTATCAAATTATTAGGTGCTGAAACTATGTTATATACTAAAAGTAGATGACACTGAATTCGTATCTAAAGTGGATGCTCGTGACTCCACAACCCAGGAGAAATGGTAGATTTAGCATTTGACTTAAATAAATCACACTTCTTTTGATGCAGAAACTGAAACAGTTATTCGTTAATGCAAAACGCAAAAGAAAGCTCTCTAAAAGGGAGCTTTCTTTTTATAATCTTCATTCAAAAAATCAGCATTTTTCTAATCGTTTACTATCGATTATTGCCACTAACATAATATTTTCTTGAATTTCAAAATCCGCACTCAACTGAGTTTTTCAACGGTGCATTTTTCTTCTTGACGATATCCAATCAAGTTTAAATCATATTGTTGACGTAAATGTAAATCTTTTAATGATTTTCCAACTCCATGATGATGGTGGATAAAAATTCTACTAAGGAAATATTTTCATCTAATGAAATCACATCTGCTAATTTATGATGTAAGATATTTTTCAACTCGAATTCTGTTTCTTTTTCAGGATTAATAATTCTTGTGGCTCCCATTTTCATTAGAATTTCTGTTGAAGTGTTACTTTTAGCTTTTGCTACAATTTTTGGAACACCTAGTTTACTACAATGCATTACTGCTAAAATACTTGCTTCTAAATTACTTCCTGTCGCAATAACCGTTACATCACAATTACTAATACCAATTTCCTCTAATACATGAAAATCTGTAATATCAGCAATAACACCTTTTTGTAATATAAGGTTCTAATCTATTTACATTTTTCTTCTTGACTATCAACTGCTATAATATCACAGTCATATTGACTTAGTTGTTTGGCAATCGTTGTACCAAATACTCCTAACCCTAAGATTCCAACTGTTTTTGTCATACTTAATCCTACTTTCTATCCAATTAATAATGGTGCTTTCGCATATTTTATAAGTGAAGCTTGTTTCTTACGATTTGAGAAACTTAATAATACCGTTAATGGTCCAATTCTTCCGATAAACATTAATGTCATAATAATGATTTGTCCCAAGCATCGATAAAGGTTGGTGTTAAATTAGCTGTTACACCTACTGTACACATAGCAGAAATCGTTTCAAATAATGTATATAATAATGGAGCTTGTGGATCTGTGATACTTAACAAGAATACACTACTTAATGTTAATACTAGTAAAGATGATAAAAATCATTAATGATTTTCTAGCCATTTCATAAGGAATCGTATGGTGTCTAAAATTAATCGATTTTTTCTCATAAATTTCTGAACGAATAAATAATAAAACGACTAATACAGTTGTTGTTTTAACACCACCAGCAGTTCCGCCTGGAGAGACCTCCAATAAACATTTGAATACTAATAGAGTAGTAAAGTAGATGGATTAGCTTTTGTATAATCAATACTTGCAAATCCTGCTGTTCCTCATGGTTACAGTTTGAAAGAAACTAACTAATAATTTCTGTCAAATTTAAATTTCCGATTGTATCGGGATTATGCCACTCTGTAATAAGAGTTAATACAGTTCCTACCACTAAAAATCCCTAATGTTAATAAAACTATCACTTTTGTATGATAATGTAATCTTTTATAAAATGTCTTATGATATTTATTATTTTGAGAACGACGATAACATGAAATAGAATTTTTACATCAAACCAAACTGCAAAACCAATACCACCTAATATAATTAATGCTGAAATAACAATTGATAATAATGGGTCTGTTGCATAATCAATCAAACTATTACTTCCTAAATTATCAAATCCAGCATTACAAAAAAGCAGAAATCGCAAAAATATTGAAGTAAATATCCCTTTACCGACTCCTAACATCGGAATAAATCGATAAGAAAACAAAATAGCGGCTATTCCTTCTATATAGATCGTATATTTAAAAATCAGTACGTAAGTAATCTTTAAAATCCTTTGTATTATCTCTATTCAAACTGTCTTGTAGCGCTAAACGATCTGTTAAAGATAGTTTCTTTCCTGAATCAAGAAGAAAAAGGCAATCATACTCATTAACCCAAGCCCACCAATTTGCATTAATAGCATACAAATCATTTGACCAAATATATTATAAGTAGTAGCAACTGGTTGAGTAAATAATCCAGTTACACAAACCATAGAAACTGTCGTAAACAAATGATCAAAATATGTTGCCTGTGAAGTATCTAATTGTGAGATAGGTAAGTTTAATAATAAAGAACCCACTAAAATAACAATAGCAAAACTAGCTGCTATTCTTTTAGGAATGGATTGTTGAAATAAAAAAACGAATCATTTAATTCCTCCATTAATGATAAAAAAATCTATTCTTGAAAATTATAATGCTTTTTCAAAAGCGATAAAATAAATGAAATTTTTATCCAAATGTTTAGTATAATACTAACGTAAACTTTTTAAAGGAGATTTATATGAATATTACTATTATTAGTGTTGGGAAATTAAAGAAAGTACTTAAAACAAGGAATAGATGAATATGCCAAACGATTAGGGAGTTATTAGAAAGCTACAACTAATTGAAGTCCCAGATGAAAAAGCTCCAGAAAATCTAAGTGAAAAAGAAATGGAACAAGTAAAAGATAAAGAAGGAGAAAAATTCTTGCTAAAGTAAAGATTCTGATACCGTTATTGCTATGGCAATTGAGGGAGATTTAATTAGTTCAGAACAATTAGCTGAAAAAGATTGAAAAATTATGGTATAAATGGGAAAAAGTTCTATTGTTTTCATTATTGGTGGTTCACTTGGATTAAGTGATACAGTAAAAAACGTGCAAATGCTAAAATTTCATTTGGTAGAATTACTCTTCCTCATCAATTAATGAGATTAGTTTTAGTCGAACAAATTTATCGTTCTTTTCGAATTACAGCGGGACATGCCTATCATAAATAATTTTATAAAATCTATAAAATTATTTCATAATTTCTTCATAATCTTCCTCTATACTTTAGTCATTCCCAAATAAGAATATTTATCCTCCCAAAAATAAATATTTCTAATCTTTTTCACCGATGAAAAATCGGTGGTTTTTATTTATTAAACTTTGTGATTATTTTAACAACAGATTAATAAAAAGCTGTGAAAAACTTTTCCACAGCCCTTTACTCATTCAATCATTTATTGAGCAACAATATTCACTGTTAATGTTGCTACATCATGATGTAATTTTTACTGGTACTCTTGCAAATCCTAGAGCACGAATTGGTGCAGCTAATTCAAATTTTCGACGATCTCAATGATACATTAAATGTTTTATTGAATTCTTCTGCAATTTGTTTTGCTGGAATAGCTCCAAATAAACGACCATCTTCACCAGCTTTTGCTTTAATCGTTACAACTGTTTCTTCTTTTCTAAGAATTCTTTTTAATTCTTTTGCTTTTTGCTAATAATTCAGCATTATGTTTTTCTTCAGCTTTCTTTTGACCTGCTAAAGTTGATAAGCTCGCAGTTGTAGCTTCTTTTGCTAAACCATTTTTAATAAGGAAATTTTGTGCATAACCATCTGCTACGTTTTTACATCTCCTTTTTACCTTTACCTTTTAACATCTTGTAGAAAAATAACTTTCATTTCTCTAACCTCCTATAAATCTATTTCATTACCTAATTCAGAAATCACTTCTTTTTAATTGAATAACAGCCTCTTCAATCGTAGTATCACTTAATTGAGTAGCTGCATTTGAGAGGTGTCCACCACCACTCATTTTTTCCATTACTCTTTGTACATTTTTATTACCTAAACTTCTACCACTAATACCAACACGTCCATCTTCACGCTTTGTAACAACAAATGAAGCATCAATATTTTCCATTGATAACATCATATCTGCTGTTTGAGCAGCAACAACTGTTGGATAAGGATTATCTTCTTCCCCTTGTACAATACCAATATTATTTTCTAATAAAATTAATGAATTTAATAAATGACTTCTTAATAAATAAGTTTCAACATTTTTCTTTTTAATAATCTTTGAATTAATATAGTATCTGCCCCAACTGATTTTTAAATAACTTGCTGCATCAAAGGTTCTGATCCTGTTCTTAAAGTAAAGTTCCTTGTATCTACAATAATACCACCTAACATAGCCGTTGCTTCAATTGGTTGAATACTTTCTACATTATCATTTTGATATTCAAATAGTTCTGTAATCAATTCACCAGTTGAAGAAGCATATGGTTCAATATAAACTAATACTGGATTTTTAGGAAAATCTTGGCTTCTTCTATGATGATCAATGACAACAATTTTATTTGCTTGCTCTAATACCTCAGGAGCAGCAGCAATTACTGGGCGACTAACATCCACCAATATGACTAATGTATTTGACGTTAGTTTTTCTAAAAGCTTCTTCAGGAGAAATAATATCATCTCTTAAATCTTCTTTTTCTTGAATCACATCCATCAATTTATGGATATCATGTGAATATTGATTTTCATTCGTCACAATCCAAGCTTTTTTATGATTCATATTTGCGATTCTTCGAATTCCTAAACAAGCTCCAATTGCATCCATATCTGGGAACTGATGTCCCATTACAATAATTTCAGAGGCCTCTTCCATTAAATCTTTTAATGCTTGAGAAAACCATTCTAGCTCTGACTCTTGTACGTTTTTCCATTGGATTTGATTTTCCACCATAGAAACGAGCATCCTCATTTTGAGAACGAACTACTACTTGATCACCACCACGTCCTAAAGCTAAATCTAAGTTAGCTTGAGCATACGAAGCAATTTCTGGATATTTTACATCATTATTATTTTTATCAGCATAGGAGAATCCCATACTAACTGTTAATGGAAAATTTTTGTTTTGCTGTAGTTTCACGAATCTTATCCATAATATCAAATTTTTCTTTTTCCAAAATTTCTAATGATCTACGATTTAAAAATGCGATAAAACGATCATCATCCACTCTCTTCATAAAAGATATTATGATGGATTGCCCAACTAGATAATTGATTCGTTACGAAATTATTTAAATTTGATTTTCTTCTATCATTTAATGACTGGGACACTTCTGAAAAATTATCTAAAAAAATATTTGTCCAAATACAATTTGTTCTTCATGATATTTTTTTCCTCAATACTTGCATATTCTGTAATATCAGTCAAATAAATCATTCTAATATCTGGATGTACGATTACTTGGTATTTTTATCTATATGGGTAAAAATATCATTTTCTTTTTGATTTTGAATTTGTCTTTACTTGATAATATAATCGTTCATTTTAATTCCTTTAATGGAATCCCAATAACATCCTGTCTTTGTAATTTTTCTGAAGATAAGGATTAATCCATGTAATATTTTCATTCATATCATATAAAAATCATACCTATTGGCATTTTTAAATATGCATCTTGCTCACCTTTTACGAATTTTATAAGCTAAATCAATTGCATATTCATTGATTCTTTTTACTAATATGTTGAACAGAAAAATATACTAATATGGCAAATAAACATAACCAAAAAGGAATATAAATCCTAGCCATATGAGCCACAAAACTCATGACACATAGAATCGTTAAAAGGATTATAAAGGATCCTCCGTAATATTTTACAGACGGGATTTTTAGATAAGATGGAAGCTTTTTCATACCATTCTTTAAAATGATTCAACATATGTTTATCACCATCTTTCTATATACTATTTTCTAACATATTTTAAAAGCTAAGGAATACCCTTCACGCTTTTCAAAAATGTTTCACGTGAAAACATTTACTCGGACATCAGAGAAAAACTTCTAATGTTTCACGTGAAACATTTTGATAGAAAAAGGACTGGAAAATCAGTCCTTTGTCGTGATTAGTCTACTGTTGTAAATGGTAATAATCCCATAATACGAGCACGTTTGATTGCAACAGTTAAAAGACGTTGATATTTAGCACAAGTACCTGTTACACGACGTGGTAAGATTTTACCTTTTTCAGAAATGTAGCGTTTTAATAATTCTACATCTTTGTAATCGATATATTTAATGTGGTTTGCAGTAAAATAGCAAACTTTTTACGACGACGAGCGCCGCCACCTCTACGTTGTTGAGCCATTACGGTATCCTCCTTTTGATTAGAATGGTAAATCATCGTCAGAAATATTAATTGCTTCACCATTAGCTAAGAACGGATCTGCTGGAACATTTCCAAATGATGATGTAGGAGCACTTGGTGAGTTAAAACCACCTTGTGATTGATACTGATTTTGTTGTGAATAACCATTATATCCATCATTTCCTGGACGTTGTTCAGTAACATTTTTTGACTCTAAGAATGAAAAATTATCAACGATAACTTCAGTTACATAAACCTTTTGTCCTTGTTGATTTTCATAGTTTCTAGTTTCAATATGTCCTTCAACACCAATTAAAGAACCTTTACGAGTAAACTTTGCTAAATTTTCAGCTGATTTTCTCAAACTCTACAGTTAATAAAGTCTGTATCTCGAGTTCCTTGTTGATTTGTATAACGGCGCTCACATGCAATTGAAAAAGTTCCAACTGCTACTCCATTTGGAGTATATTTTAAGTCTACTGGTCGAGTTAAACGACCTACTAACACAACATTATCTGATCGCAGTATCTGCTCCTTTCAAGATTTGTTTTACTTAATATTAAGCAGATGCTTCGACTTTAACAATCATATGACGTAAGATGTCATTGCTGATTTTAGCTGACAGTCAATTCGTCAATTGCTTTTGCATCTTCAGCAGTGATATTCACTAAATGATAGATACCTTCGTGGAAATCTTTAATTTCGTATGCAAAACGACGTTTCGCCCAGTCTTTAGATTCAACAACAACAGCGCCATTGTCTGTTAATACAGCATCAAATCTTGCAACCAATTCAGCTTTAGCAGCTTCATCGATGTTTGGACGGATGATGGCCACTCGTATTTTGATGTTTGACTCATTGACTGTCACCTCCTTATGGTCTTTTGGCTTATTCTTTTGAATAAGCAAGGAGATATTAATACTAATACTCACGTTCCATTATTATAGCAGAGAAATTGCATTCTGACAACGATTTTGTATTAATTTTTATATAAAAAACAGTATGCAGAAAATCCACATACTATTCAATATTTGTTCCAAACTCACGAACAATTTGATCAATTAGTTTTTAATTTGTCCCATTGTGCTTCAATCATTAAATATTTCCTTCTTCTGTTGAAGAGAATCACATTGAGGACTTAGACATAATTGTTCAAGAGGAACATATTGACTGCTTCATTAATACGAACAATCACTTCATCTTTATCTTCAAGTCACCAGATTTAGAAGTGGATTAATCCAAGTACTACTTTTTGGTCTTTAATATAGCGTAAGTGGAGTAAAGTCTCCGCACGGTCACTATCATATTCAAGAAGAATCCATCCACACGGCAATGACCAAATAAACGTCTTCGCAACTGGTTCATAACCACCGCTAGAGAACCATGTTGAGCGGAAGTTTCCACAGCAAATATGCATATTCACCACTAAATCTTCTGGTTTCCATTCAATCACACGGTTTAGCACATCTACATAGTCACGAGCGATTTTGTTCGAGGTCAAATCCACGTGCTTCGTATGCTTCACGTTTGTCTAAACGCACAGAACTCTCCCCAGCTAGTGTCATCTAATTGAATATTGCGGCATCCCTAAGTCGTAGAAGCATTGTAGAGCCTTACGGTATGCTGCAACACATCATCATAGAAGAGTGCTTCATTGTCTTTGTAGCGCTCAATTGGGCACATAGTTTTTTTCTCACGAACTTGCGTAATCAAATGCAACATACTTGGTGAAGGAATCGTTAATTTCACCGGTGTATCGCCAGCGTGCTCTTTTTAAGAATTTGAAAGTGTTTTTACAAATGGATGGTTTCTCAGAAAAATCAACTTTTGCCAACGATGCGTAATGTTTTTTTGGCTTCACATCTTTATCTTTAAATTGAACAGAGAAGTGGTCTACTTCTACCAAGTTCAACCCCATCTAAGTTTTTCTAAGAAAGTCTAAGTGCCAGAATGCACGACGGAATTCACCGTCAGTGACAGACTTGAAGTCGAGTTCTTTTTCTTTCTCGATTAAAGGGCGATGATTTCTTCGTTTTCAACGCGTTCGAGTTCTTCAGCAGTGATTTTCTCCTGCACTAAATTTTCGCACGGGCTTCTTTTTAGACGTTTCTGGACGTAAGAAACTTCCTACGTGATCCAGTCTAAAGGGCGCTTTTTGACAACAATTACAGTTTTTCGTGATTTGACATCTTTTTCCTCTTTTCGTTTTATTCAGCTTCTGGTAAATAGGCAATGGCGCGAACAGGTGAACCTGGAGTACGTTTCCAGTTTGGATAGAGATTGAAATCACCGCACCTACTGCAGGAACTTGGTCAAGGTTTGCTAATACTTCGACTTGGATAGATGTTTTGGCTTAATAAAGTAATATTCGTTTGTTAAACCCATGCGTTGCTGCATGAACACCTGAGTCTGTATCTAATGTTTCATGACCCTACAGCTTTTCACATGACGTTCGTGAATTAAAAATTCAGCGCATCTTTTGCTCCAACCTGGTGTATGTTGAACGTCGTTTTTCATCTAAATTACGAACTAGCGTCTTGGCTTGGCCAACGTTTGTGACCAATCACTACGGAATGCAACAAAAGGCACCTGGTTCGATTTTCTCCGTATTCTTCTTCAAACGCTAAATACATCTACTTTTGTTAATTCAGAAGTTTGGATTTTCAGCTACTTCTTTTGAACGGTCGATAACGTAAAGTGGTAATAATAAATCTTTTCAAACTCGATTTCATCGAGGAAGCGTCCACCTTCATACAAAAGTGGCAAGGTGGGTCGATATGTGTTCCGTATTGGGTCACTACGGATAGTTGTTGTACATAGAATCCATCTTTTAATGTAAATAAATCTTTTTGTTCCAATGCTGGTAAAGCAGGGAAAAGTGAGGGCTATTTAGCATCAATTTGATGACTTAAATTTACCCATTTTGCTTGTTTTAACGTTTTCATGCTTGTGTTAATTGTTGTTGAAAATGTTGTCATAATACACTTCCTTTCTAAAAAATGGAGAGGCTATGGATCAGCATAAATCTCCCCATAGCCCTTTATTTGTTTTATAATACTATGATTTATTTCTCCCCAAACTTCTTCGTGCGATTTCACTAATTAATGCAATTTTCTTCCATTGATCTTCTTCTTTAATGACATTTCCTTCTTCTGTTGAAGCAAATCCACATTGTGTGCTTAAATATAGATTTTTCTAATGGTACATATTGACTAGCTTCTTTAATACGAGAAATAATTTCATCTTTATTTTCTAAATCAGCAAATTTTTGATGTTAATAGTCCAAGAACAACTTTTTTTCTCTGTTCCAACTTTTTAGCTAATGGTTTAAAGTCCCCTGCACGGTCTGTATCAAATTCTAAATAATATGCATTTACATTTTCTCCACCTAATAACTCATCTTCTACTTTTGTTGTATGCCTCCTTGAGAAATCCAAGTAGAATGGAAATTACCACGACAAATGTGAGTGTTAATCACTAAATCTTTTAGAGCATTTGCATCAACACTCATTGTTTAAAACGTAACGCACGAGCAGCAAATTCTCTTCGTACTTCTTCTAATGGACGATCTTCACGGGAAACGTTTTGCAAATCCATCGTCTACTAATGCTCCCCATGTACAGTCGTCTAATTGTAATGTTCTAAGCCCTGCATCATATAAATCTTGAATCACTTCAGAATAAGCTTTAATAATAGCCTCGAATAATTCATCTGTTGTTGAATAAACAGCTTCCCAAAGCAGCAACATGTTCTGGTGTACGAATTAATTCAAAATAAAATTGTGAAGGTGAAGGAATTGTAAATTTAACAATAACATCTTCTTCTTTTTACTAAATCTCTTAAAAACTCAAAATGTTTAACAAATGGGTGATTTTTCCCATTAATCGGTGCTTTAAGTACTGCGGTATCGGCTTTTTGTTTCAATTCCATGAAATAAATAGCCTCGTTCACCCACTACATGTTCTACTCCGTTAAAACCCCAAAAGAAGTCTAAATGCCAGTAAGCACGACGAGATTCTCCATCTGTTACCCCTTGTAATCCAGCAGCAATTTGTTTTCACAATTTCTTGAATCGTTTTATCTTCAACTGCTGTTAACTCTTCACGTGTAATTTCACCGTTTGCAAATTTTCCTCTTGCTTCTACTAATTCTTTTTGGACGTAAGAAACTTCCACGTGATCTACTCTAAATGGTGCTTGTTTCGTCATGATACATTCCTCCTAAAATAATCCTTACAGGTTTTCACCGAGGACGAAAATTCAGCGTTACCACCTTAGTTTAGTATTTCGCATCATTCCTCTTTGAGTATCTTTATACTCTTGCTATATCGGGACTACCGTAGATATTTAATCATTCAATATCTAACACTCCAAGGCCATCTTCAAAAATTCTATCTTGATCTCTTTTCACCCATGAGACTCTCTAAACAAGTTTTCCTTCTCTACTCACCTTTTCACAGTGCTGTTCTTCTAACTGAATTTAGAATAACAGGAGAAAGTGTTCTAGTCAGTATCTAATTTTTATCTTTAGTTATAGTTTGTAACTATATTAAAAATTATAAAAACTCCATAGTTTTTCACTATGGAGTCAAAAATCTAATGTTTTTCAATTTTCAAATAATATTCACAAGAATAGCCCTAGTCCATTCAGAATGATAAAAGCTGCAGCTCCTATAATATATCAATTGTTTCTGGAAGGAAATGAATAATTGGGAAAGAGGCTACTATACAAAGGTTAAAAATGATAAATAAAATAAACATTAAAAATCCCATTAAAATTTATTTCCTCGACTTTGTAGTTTCTACAATATTACTCCAATTCGGAACACGTAAGCGATAGTCTCTTTCAAATCCCCAAGCTGATAAGCCAAAACTAATTGAAAAACCAAGTAACTGTACAGCTAACACTAATAAAATTGGCATGCGTAGTACTAATAATACAATACTTAATAATAAAATTAGTAAGAAGATTGCGCTAAAAATAATACTTTAAATTTTTCACGACATATTTTTCATATCAATTGGTAATACTTTTAAATATTCAAAATTTATCTCTTTCTAAAGAAAAAAACCAATACTTGTTAAGTTATTTCAATTGAATTCGTAATTTGCAAACAGTAATACAATTAATAAATAAGAAATTAAAAATCGGAAGGTAAAAATTCTATAACAGTAATTCCTTCTCTCGTTATTCCAAAAATCATTGGTAATAACATCAAATACGGTAAAATACTCGGTGCAATGATTCCTTGAACAATAATTGATCCTTCTTTCATTAATTGGATATGGTATTTTTCTCACTAATTTTGAAAAATTATCAATGTAAAGTTACTAACTCTTTTAGAATATTGTTGAATCGAACTACTTCCATCCTTTTTCATAAAAGGTTGGCAATACTTTATAGTAAATATTTACCAATAAAGAATGGTAATTCCAATCCAACCAATATAGCCTATCATTCCATCAAACGATAATGGATGAAGAATCATCGCATAAAAAGCTTCAAATGGAGGAATAAAAGCCCTCTCTTGTTTCGTTAATATTGAAACAGTATTATGATTAGAAATTAAAATATAGAGTAATCCTGAAAGAATAGAAAACAAACCCCTAATAATATATTTGAGATAATGTTTTATGCTTTTTAAAAAATGACAAACTTGTCAAATAATGTACGAGTGTAAAAATAAATACTCCTAAAAAGACTAATAAGATAAAGCAGTTAATAATCATTAAAGGAATGGTATACCAAAAATCTTTCCCATATTGAATTGATAAAACGATAAAATAAGCAATAATTGGGCTTAATCCATTAAAAGCAACCATCATAACTGAAATAGCTTTTTCCAGAGTATAATCTCTACTTCTCTAAAAGCAGGTCGATAGAAGTTAAATCTTTACTTTCATAAAATACATTATAAAAAGCAATAAAACTTTGAGAAAATGTAAAAGCACTAAAAATACTAATCATATTCGCAAATAGGGACAGGATTGTTTCCAACAGGATTCACAAATGAATTAAGAATCCCAAAAACAATATAAATTAATCAATCATAAGCTGAGAACGAAGAATTTTTAGGAATATCGATTTTTTCAGTGGATCTTGTTTTTGTCGGTAAGCAGCTAATTGAGCAGGAGCAACTGCATATAATAAATTCAACTTCACTAATTTTCTAACAGCTTGCAGATTCATCGACAGTCTCTCCTTCCTTACGTCCCGCTAAAGATAAGTAAATACTTTCAAGAGACTCTTGAGGATTATGTTCTTTTAATTCTTCGATTGTACCGTAAAATAGTAATTCTCCTTTTTCAATATAGCAATGCGATCGCATAATTGTTCTGCTACTTCTAATACGTGGGTAGAAAATAAGACTGTTTTTCCTTTTTCGGCATGTTCACGCATCATTTTTTTCAAATCGTAAGCAGCTTGCGGATCTAAACCGGTTAATGGTTCATCTAAAATCCAAATATCTGGGTCGGATAATAAAGCCCCAATAACGAATACTTTTTGTCTCATCCCATGAGAGAATGATTCAATCACATCATAACGATAAGGAGTAAAGTCAAATAACTCTAATAAATACGTTAATCTTTCTTCTACTTCATTCATTGTTAATTGATAAGAAACCGCAATTAATTCCCAAAAATTCATTAGCTGTTAAACGTAAAAACAAATCTGGAGAATCTGCACATATCCAATTTTTCGCTTAATCGTTAATGGATCTTTGTGATAGAGGAACACCATCTCACTTCAATGGTTCCACTTGTGGTGGCAAAAATACTCACTAATGATTTAATTGTTGTGGATTTTCCTGCACCATTATGTCCAATTAATCCAACAATTTCTCCACTTTCAATTGTTAAGTTTAAGTTGTTTAAAGCTACTTTATCTCCATATTTTTGTTGCTTGTTTAAATTCAATCATCACAAACTTCCTCCCATCCTGTAATTATGCTGATTATACACCTAATAATGGCGCTTTTCTAGTGACTAAAGTCTGATTTTTCTAAAGAATTACTTGAATTTTTATATTTTAATCATAAATAGGAAAAAGACTTTTCTCATGGCATAAAAGGATGTTTTAACACCTTTGTTCATTTAGAAAAGTCTATTTTTACCATTTTATTCTTGTTCGTCTACTAATTCTTGTGCGAAGTTTTTGTAAGTTTTCTGTTACTTTTTCAGAAATAACTGTTTCTTCAGACGAAATGACAGTTTCTTCTGCTTCCTCTTCACGATCAACAATGGCTAATGAGCTTACATAGCATCTTGATCAAACGCATCATACGAACTCCAAGAGCACCACGGCCTGTTTGAGAAACATCTGAAGCGTGGAATCGAATGATAACTCCTTTATTCGTCATAATCATTAAATCTTCCTCACCTGTTACGGTTCTTAAGCAGACAAAGAGGCCCATTTTTCTCAGTAATACGAAGTGTTTTAACTCCTTTACCACCACGACCTTTTAAAGGCATATTCACTAGCAGCTGTACGTTTACCATATCCTTTTTCACTAACAACTAATACTTCACGTTCAGGTGTTAAAAATATCCATTCCAATCACGTAATCATCATCACGTAAAGATGCGCCTCGAACCCCTGCAGCTGTACGACCCATTGCACGAACTTTTTCTTCATGGAATGTTACAGCATTTCCGTGGTAGGTTCCAAGAATAATACCATCTTGACCACTTGTTACTACTACACGAATTAATTGATCATCTTCTCGTAATTGAATCGCACGTAATCCATTTGTACGAATATTTTTGAAGTCTGATAATTTCACACGTTTTACAGTTCCACGTAAAGTTGTAAAGAATAAGAATCTTTCTGTTTTTCAGATTCCGGTACACTAATAATCGCTTGAATTTTCTCAGTTGAGTCAATATTCAATAAGTTAATAACTGGTAATCCTTTTTGCAGTACGGCTGTATTCTGGAATTTCATATCCTTTTGCTTGATATACTTTTACCTGTATTCGTGAAGAATAATAATGAATCATGAGTTGAACATGAAATCATATTTTCTACAAAGTCATCATCATGGACGCTCATTCCTTTTGTACACCACGCCCACCACGACGTTGTGTTTTTAAATTCAGAATTTGCTAATCGTTTAATATAACCATTCTTCGTTAAAGTAATGACTACATCTTCTTGTTCGATTAAGTCTTCATCTTCTAAACTTAAAGCTTCTCAACTAATAATTCAGTACGACGAGGATTATCAAATTTTGTTGAATTTCTAATAATTCTTGTTCGATAATCTCATAACGTCTTTCTTCGCTTGCTAAGATTTCATTTTAATTCCCTGATAAGTGCTTGTAAATCCGCATATTCTGCATCGATTTTTCACGTTCTAATCCTGTTAAGCGAACCATTCTCATATCTAAAATAGCTTGAGCTTGTTTATCCTTAATCCATATTCATTCATGAAACGTTCTTTGCAATATCACCACTAGCAGAACTACGAAGAATCGCACAACAGCATCGATATGATCTGAGAGCTACTTGTAATCCTTCTAAAATATGAGCACGATCTTTACTGCTTTTTCTTTTCAAAAATACTACGACGACGAATCACTCTTCTTGATGATTTTAAGTGAGTGTCGTAAAATTTCTTTTAAAGCTTAAAATTTTTGGTTCTTGCCCAACAATTGCTAACATATTAAATCAAAATTTGATTGTAATGGCGTTAATTTGTATAAATTATTATGAAAACGACTGCAGCTGAAACATCTCTTCTGCTTCAATAACGACACGCATTCCTTTACGGTCAGATTCGTCATTTAAGTACGTAATTCCTTCAATTTTCTTTTCATGATGCAATTTGCGAAATACGTTCAACTAAACGAGCTTTATTAACCATATATGGTAATTCAGTAATAATAATACGTTCTTTTTCCATTTTTAATTCTTCGATTTGTACACGACCACGAACTGTAATAGATCGCGACCTGTTTCATAGCTCGACGAATTCAGATTTGCCTAATACAATTCCACCTGTTGGAAAAATCAGGTCCTGGTAATACTTCCATCAATTCAGCTGTTGTAACATCAGGATTTTTCATTAATAAATGTAAAGCAGAAATAACTTCCCTAAATGATGTGGAGGAATATTCGTTGCCATCCCTGCAATCCCTGTAGCTCCATTGACTAAAAGGTTTGGGAATACGAGATGGTAAAACTTCACAGTTCACGTTCTGTTGAATCATAGTTATCACGGTAATTAATCGTATCTTTATTAATATCACGTAGCATTTCTAAAGCAATTTTACTCATTCTTGCTTCTGTATAACGCATTGCAGCTGGACTATCTCCATCAACAGAACCAAAGTTTCCGTGACCATCAATTAATGGATAACGATATGAGAAATCTTGTGCCATACGAACCATTGCATCATAAATGGCAGAGTCTCCGTGTGGATGGTTTTACCCGTACATCCCCAACAATACGAGCAGATTTTATGGGGCTTATCTGGCGTTACTCCTAATTCATGCATTCCATATAAAATACGACGGTGAACAGGTTTTAACCCATCACGAACATCAGGAAGCGCACGAGATACAATAACACTCATGGAATATTCAAAAATGATTTACGCATTGTTTTAGCTAAATCCGTTGGTTCGAATTTTTCTTCGAAAAATTTTCTAAAATCTTTTTCCTCAGACATTTTGTCTCTCCTCTTCTTCAATCATTAAATATCTAAATCATTCACGTCAATAAATTTCGCATTTGCTTCAATAAATTCTCGACGTGGTTCTACTTTTATCGCCCATTAACATATCTAACACTTGATCGACTTCAGCAGCATCTTCAACTGTCACTTGTAACATCAGACGATTTTGAGATTCATTGTTGTTTCCCATAATTGTTCCGCATCCATTTCTCCTAAACCTTTATATCGAAATATGTGGTTTGGACTAGCTGGAAGTTCTTTTAATTTTGCTTCAATTCCTCATCATTTTGAATATAAAACTCTTGTTTTCCTTGTTTTAATTTATAAAGAGGTGGTTATATAGTGACATATACATGCTCCTGCTTCCCACTATGGGCGCATATAACGATAGAGATACGTGTATTAATAATGTTCGATATTGCTCCATCGACATCCGCATCGGTCATAATCACTAATTTTACCCTGATAACAGGCTTTCGATAAATCAAAATCTCCACCGATCCAGTTCCATTGCAGTAAATAGTAGAACAGTTTCATCATTAGCTAAATTTTATCTGATGATGCTTTTTTCAACATTTAAGATTTTCCCACGAATTGGTAAAAATCGCTTTGAGAGTGAACAGAACGTCCTTGTTTTGCAGAACCTCCGCAGAATCTCCTTCGACGATGAAGATTTCTGAAACACTGGATCGTTACTTGAACGGTCCGCTAGTTTTCCTGGTAAATTAGAAATTTCTGACCAGATTTTTGCGAGTTACTTCACGCTCTTTTAGCAGCTAAACGATGCTTTAAGCTAAAATCCTCAACAATTTTACGAGCAACTTGAGACTTCATTAAGAATTTATCAAAATGAGTTGCAAATAATCGATCGTAATCGTTCTTCTTCAAATTTCCCTAATTTTGTTTTTCGATTTGACCTTTCAAATTGTGGATCGAGGATGTTTAATAGATACAACAGCCGTCAGATCCTTCACGTACATCTTTCCCCAATTTTTCTTTCGTTTTCTTTCATTAATTTTTGACGACGAGCGTAATCATTAATAACGAGTAGGGGCGGTTTTCATTCCAGATTCATGTGTTTTCCACCTTCATAAGTATGGATATTGTTTGTAAAACTTAATAAATTCGTATGGTATCCTGAAGTATACTGCATGGCTACTTCCACTTGAATACCATCTTGTTCCCCTTCAACATAAATCGGTTCTTCAAATAATACTTGTTTGAGACTTATTTAAATGTTCTATATAACTTTTTAATTCCGCCTTCATAATAAAAATGTTTTTACAACAGGCTCTTCTACTCACCAAAATCAGTAATCGTTAGTTTTAATCCTTTGTTTAAAAAGCTAGTTCTCAGACACGATTTGCTAATTTTCAAAGTCATATACCGTAGTTTTCTTGGAAAATTTCTGGTCTGAACGAAAATACTCTTAGTTCCATGTTTATCCGTTTTTCCAATTATTTTAAATCTTCTAAAACAGCACCACGTTGACTACAGAACTGTTCTCCATCTTTAAAAATCTTGGACAGTTAACTCTGTAGAAAGTGCATTTACAACAGAAGCACCCACCCCGTGAAGACCAGGAAAACTTTGTAACCTCCGCCTCAAATTTTCCCCAGCGTGTAGATACTGTAAAGACAGTTTCTACAGCAGGACGTCCTGTTTTTCTTGAATATCAACTAAATTCCCGTCCATCATCAGTAACACGGATATGGTTTTCAGGTGTAATCTCAATTTCGATATGAGTCGCAAATCCTGCTAAAGCTTCATCGATTGAGTTATCAACAATTTCCCATACTAAATGGTGTAAACCAGCACTCACTTTGTAGAACCAATATACATCCTGGACGTTTACGTACAGCCTAATCCTTCTAATACTTGAATTTGACTGGCATCATATTGTGCGCTTTTAAAGAACTTCTTTATTTTCTTCTGTCGGCTCTATTCTCACCTCCATTTTTCGTGAACGGCTTGATGAATCGGGATATACAATTGGTTTCATGCTCCGCTTAACACAAATTCCATCTAAACTAGTCGTCGTTATGAATGTTTGTGCCTTTATTTTCAATTGCTTTAATCAAATGTGTTTGTCGATACGTATCGTAGATTCAGATAACACATCATCTAATAATAAAATGGATGTTCTCAGTCGCGAGTGTTCATTAATTCTATTTCTGCTAATTTTAAACTTAATACAGTTGAACGTTGTTGCACATGAGAACCAAAATTTTTGCAACAGGTTTGTATCGTGATAAAAATCAAATCATCTCGATGCGGACCGAGCTAAAGTACTCGCTCGTTCTAAATTCTCTGTACCTTTTAGTTTTCAAGTGTTTTGATACAATTCTTGCTACTCATCGTGAGACATTTCCTCGAAACCAGAAAGAGGATGTTTGATATTTCAATGAGACTCTTCTCTTCTAGCCATTTGTTCGTGGATTGGACTGGCTAAAGCTTCCAAATTGTTCCATAAATTCTAAACTAGATGGTTTTAAAGATTGCACTTGCCTTTTCAATGACTTGTTCTTCGACTAAAACTACACTGATATCAGCCGATGATAATCGCTAGTGTTTTAAAGCATGATTTCTTTTTGTTTTTATAAGGCGTTGATATACTGCTAATTCATGTAAATAAAATGAGGATTCATTTGACCTAATTCCATATCCGCGAATTTTCGGCGATTTGCTGGAGCTGCTTTGACTAATTCTAAATTTTCGAGGTGCAAATAAAATGACATGGTAATTGTCCTAAATAGGAACTAAGCTACTGTTCTGATGATTCCACTCGTCCTATTTTTCCTTTTGTTTAAGACTAGAATTTTCTAAAGGGATATTACTAGTCTCTTTCTGCTTTTCGCTAACTAGTATGCAAGCCTCATTCCACCGATCAATTCCGATCGCGGTTAGTGCGATGACTCTTCAGTCATTGCCAAAGTATAGATGGATTCCATTAAATTCGTTTTACAGCGAGGCATTTTCACCAGTGAAAAGTGAACTCATGCCTCAAATTCAGAAAAAGTTCGCTCATAATTCTAAAATGATTCGGTTGTGGTGCAGCTAGTCTCATCCATAACTTCGCTCAGATTCTCTTCTCTACCTTAAAATACGCACCTTCAGGGAATTTCTACGCGTTTATCGCACGGTTTTCTGCCACGGCGATTTTCAATTCATACGTCCTAAATACAACTGTTTTCTTGCAGCCGCCATTTTGCTTGTCCACCAGTTATATTGATATCAATATGTTTTAAAATTGTCTAATGTAATAAATTCTTCTGTAATTATTTACAATCTTTGTCTATGAGATTTTCCTCTTTTCTCTCATTTGGGTATACACGCTATACTACTGTATTATACCTTTTTGTGGAATTCTCAAAGATTTTGAAAAGAAATTCACGCCTATGCATATTAAATAAATAAAACCTTTTAAAGGGAAACAAATAAATTTAATAGGATAAATTTTAAAAATAAGCTATCCAGTGATGATAAATCATCATGGACTATCTCCATTAAATGTGCGAACTGATTGCAACTAATTGAATAAAGCTATGTGGAATATCTGGTGAATGTCTTTTAATGTGTTAATGTAAATGGGCGATTCGCTACAAAAATTGAATCGTTAGCCACTGAAAGAACCAAATAAAACGAAGAGCATACTAAATAATGTCAGGATTGGATGAGGCATCTAATGAAAGCACCTTCATAATTTTCTACTATAATTTCTTCTTCAACTTTTCCAATTTCTGGTGAGTTTCCTCGTAGTAATAAAATGCGATTTTCATTAATCGATAATGTCGCAATATTATATCTGTATGAGACATTAGATGCTGATCCACAGCAGCTACTAAATCACTCGCAACAACCGTAATCGCTGCAACATATTAAATTGATACGTTAATTGATCGATACGTGTCTGGATAACGTCCTTCTAATAAACGAGTAGAAGAAAGAGTTTCGGTTTGAAGGGAAGTTGATTTTCAATTTGAAATCGTCGTTTCAAACTAATATACGTGTATTAATTAATTAATGTTTTACCTGGTAGAAAATGGTTCAAATATTGATACATTACTTTGTTTCAGGCATTTCTAAGGAATAATTCCTCCAAACGGTGAGAGTCTGTTGCTACAGCTTTTAATTGATTATTCTTAATGACCTTATGAATTCCCGTTAAAATAGGGCGAGATTCAGCATTAGAGACGGCAATGAGGAGGTTTGTAAAATCCTTGTCTAATAATGGGACAGGCAATATTTAATACATGATTTCTACTGGAAGTTGTGGATAATCATGAGCAGATAATCCATTAGTATAATCCTTTTCCTGCTGTAATCGTTGCTTATAATTGTTCATTTTGTTTCTAAGTAAATATGTTTGAGGTAATTGCAACAATTTACAAAGAAAGTGAGCAGGTAATACAATTGAACCTGTTTCAACAGATCGATAATTCTTCATGTTCTACTGGAAAGTTTTAATGAGACTTCAGAATCTCTCTTAAAGTAGTTAATAGCAGAAACAACTAATTTAATTCTGTCAAAATGGAATCGTTGTTTTAGAGGAATAGCACGTTGAACATCTGCTAAATTTTAAAAATGCTTGACGATTGAAAATTTCATTTATGCCTCTAATGTATATGTCTTAATTTAATTTTATTTATAATAAATATAGCTAATAGTAATGCAGGCTATTAATTTTAGCCAGAAAACTATTATTTGCTTTTAAGTTATTATTTTAATTGCGAATAAGTATTGTGGATATGATAATAACTAGTGAATTATCACATCTTAAAAACAAGTTTTTCTTTAAATCATTAACAGCTTTTGTAATATCACCTTGAGCTTATATTCTTCATTAATTTTATCATGGGCATATAATACATTAGAATGATCGCTTAACGATTCTGTTTCCTAATTTTGGAAGAGAGCTATTCCGTTAGTCTCTATAAATACATGGCAATTTGACGGGGTTCTACAATGGATTTTGTTCGTTTCTTGCCTTTTAAATCTTCTAAAGAAATATGATAGTAGCGAGCAACCGCTTCTTAGATATCTTGAACTGATACAATTTTTCTTTACTTCCAGGATAAAGTTTTGTAGCGACTGCAGCAGCTAAATTTGTTGTAATATCTTCTCCACGGGTCACAGGAATAGAAAACGAACTCTAACAAAGAGCACCTTCTAATTCACGGACATTGGATTTGAGATTTGTCCAGCAATATAGCTTAGTGTATCGGTAGGAATATATCGATTCCAGCAGCTTCTGCTTTTTAGATAAAATAGCAGTTCTTGTTTCTAAATCTGGTGGAGTAATATCGACACAGAGACCAGAAACGAATCTTGAGACTAGCGTTCTTGTGAAACGATTTCAGTTGGCTGTCGATTCGCTCGTTAAAACGATTTGTTTTGGTTATTAAAGAGTGCGGTAGATGTATGGACTCTTCTTGAGTTGCTTCCTTTTTCAACGAAAATTGAATATCATCTACTAATAATAAATCAACATTGCGATAATAATCTCTCGAATTCCTGTTGGTATTTGTTTCTTAATGATAATCATTTCATTTGTAAGCTTCACTCATTGCGTATTAACGTACTGTGGTTGTAATTTGCTCTTGATTCCCCAATAAAAACTTGCATTAAGTGAGTTTCCCAGACTACTTTTATAGAAAATAAACATAATTGTCACAGTCTTTCGCAAACTACTAGAGCAATATTGCCATTGATTTCCTTTACCAATAAATGAATCAAATGTATATTAGGATTTAATAAGAATCATCTTCTAAATAAATATTTTGATTAACTTCTTTAATTTCTTCATTTGTAGAAGTTTGTAGGGCAGTGAGTTCTGTGCAGATGTTTGTGAAAATCTTGCTCATCTGAAATAATAAACTTTGGTTCAAATGATTTTCTAAAATAATCATATCCACGTTCGCATTACATCTGTTAGTAGATTATCTTCCCAGAAATTAGCATGCATTTGAGAAGGAACTTGAATATAAAGATAATTTTGGTCAAATTTTAATAATTTAGCAGGCATAATCAGTGTTTAATCAATAAAATCTGAATTTGTTTTTCAAAATGAGTTAACTCGAAGTACCAAAATTCATCTAATGAGATCCATAAATAACACCTCCTTGTGGATAATAATAATAAAATCTAAGAGTAAAGTGTAGCATCAGTGTTTTCCACAGAAAGAGCTGTTTTAACAAATTTTATTGAATTTGTAATAAGTTTTCCTAATTGTGGATAATTTGTATAACGATAAAATTTAGTTTATTCCACACGAATTGTGGATGGAACAAATCCAATAAACATAAGTTAAGAATGATACCACATTATCCACAACTTGTGGATGTGTTTTTGTATATACTTTGGTTTGTTAAGAAATTGTGGAGAATTGAGAGGAAAGTTTAGATTTTGAAAAATGTTAAAAATAATTGTGGATAACTATGGAAGATAAATAAATTTACTAGATATTTTGAATGAAATATGATGAAATACTCCCAGTACGGTGATGAAAGTAAGTGTCTAGAAATTGAAGTGAGTTAAAGGAATGGAAATCCATTCTCTTTTCGATATAAGAACGAAATTGTTCTTTGAAACTGAATACCCCCATCGGCTCGATCGTGTATTTAGGAATAAAAGGCAGATGGTGTAGTAGTGGAGTAACGAACCACTTCTGTCACATAACGAAAGTACATTAAGATTATGGAATGAGTTTGGGGTAGACACGACTAAAAACCTTGCGTAAAAAATACCGTGGAAGGATACGTTCCATCCCAACATTTTATTTATTACTGCCTTGAAGGCGAAAGTGAAGAGAATAAAGTAAATCAAAAATTAGTGACTTACGACGTTAGGATTAGGTGGAAATGCAACTGTCAAATTAAGGAAAAGATTATAAATTTCCTTATATAATTGCAGAAATTGAAAAATGGGTTATGTTTCCAATTAAAAATAGTATTAATGGTAAAGAAAATCTAAAAGATGAGAAATCATTTAAATAATACAAACATATCTTAACAATTAAGCAAGGGAAATATTCTTATTGGCTGAAAACAGTCAAATTAATTATAAATGTATCATGCTGAGAAGAGATTGAAAAAGAGAAATAGTGAAAAGACTAGAGAAAAGTTTGAAAGAAATGAAGAGACTGAGAATAGATATTGAGAAAAGAAAATATGGACAGCTTTAGTGATTGGTAAATGTAATAGCTAGTTTAAAACACGTCCATAAGAAAGAATAAGGAGAATTAATGAAAACATTAGAGAAATATAAAGTTCTGAATTGAATTGATGGACACCCAATTTAACATCAGATGAAAATGTTTTATGTAAGTTGTGATTCTAACAAAATGAAATTGCAATTATTCTTACAAAATAACTTTTAAGGTAACTCTTAGCTTGATTAAAACAACTGAACTTTATTGAAGAGGTATAACGAACAACCTGGTAACAACCGTTAAATTTGATTTGAAAGGTTACATCAGATGGTGATGAAAGTGATGAACAAAAGGTTAGATTCTTTCGATAAGTTAAACAAATATTTATGAAAAACAAAACAAAGATTTAATATTTGCCCGCTGGATTAGCATATGAGAATTATATAAAGAATCTTCTTCGATTCTAAATTTGCATGGACAATCTTAAATGATGAGCAAAACTGTCTAAACTAAAATGGATTTGGTACGATGAGATAGTATTTATTTTATCTTCAATATCATGATTTAGTAGAAATCATGAGACAAAGTGAACCTAAAATTGTAAAAATAAAAAGGGTAGCAGAGTTCGGATTAGAGCAAAGAAAATGGGAAGGACGTAATAGATTGTATATCTAGACCTGTATTAACAAGAAGCGGTTACATTGGTCGATCAAGATAACGAAAATAGAACGTCAAAACCCTTGATAATACTAAGAACTTAAATGTTTTAGAGGTTCTAGAACTAAAATTCTTTAGTTCTAGAATAAAGGGTACATAAGCCTAATAATAATAATAATATTAATAATAATATTAATAATATAACAGAATCAGCTAAAGCTGAATCACATAATGATTTATCCACAAATCAATATTTTAAAATTCAAAATTGTTAACAGTTATCGAATCATAGGATTCTCAATTTGTCTAAATGAATTATCAGGCAACTCGTGACAACGAGAAAATAGGCTACATTTGTGGTATTTATTTTCAAACAAACGCTACTAATAATAAAGAACACGAAATATACTTAGAAGAATTATTCCTTTAAATACCTGAAACAAATGCATTAACATTTGAAATTACTACCAGGTAAAACATTAATTGAATATACATATTGTTGATGGTTTAGAAACGATTGATTTTGCAATTACACAGAAAATCAAGTTCTCTTCCAAACAAAACTCTTTCTTTCTACTCTCGTTTATTAGGACGTTGCCAGATGAATCGATTAATTAATGATCAATTTAATACAGCGGTGCGGTTGTTGCGAGTGATTTAGTAGCTGCTGTAGATCATTGCATCTTTTAATGTCTCGTAGATAAAATAATATTGACATTATCGATTAATGAAAATCGCATTTTATTAACGAAACTCACCGAAATTGGAAAAGTTGAAGAAAATTATAGTAGAAATTATGAAGTTGCTTCATTAGATGTTTCATTCAATCTGATTATTTGAATGCTCTTCGTTTGTTGGTTCTTCAGAAGCAACGGTTGATTTTAGAGCAGATCGCCATTACATTAACATAAAGACAATCACTCAGATGTTCCTTATAGCTTTATTCAATTAGTTACCAGTTCATTACATTTAATGGATAAAAAATAGTCCATGATTTTGGTCATCATGGATTTTTACTTATTTTAAAAATTTAAAAATCCTATTAAATTTCATTTTTCCCTTTGAGGTTTTATTTATTGTAAAAATGCAAAAAATAGACGGAATTTTCAAAATCTTGGGGTCTCACAAAAAAAGGTATAATACAGTAGTATGCGTATGCGAAATAAGGAGAAAAGAGAAAATCATGACAAAGATTGTAACAATTACAGAAGAATTTATTACATTGGGACAATTTTAAAACATATTGTTATCATTGTAACTTTGAACGGACAAAATGGTATTTTGCAAAAGAAACAGTTGTATTTGTGGATGAGCAAGGTGAAATCGCCGTGGTAGAAAACTTTTATGATAAAACACGTGTGAAATTCCTGAAGAAAGGTATTTTTGTTGAGAAGAGAATCTAGAAGTTATGGATGAAGTTGGTTGATTACAACTGAATCATTTTAGGAATTATGAGAACTTTTTCTTGAATTTGGAAAGGTTCATATTTTTCATTGGTGAAAATGCTCAAAGGTAAAAACAATGGAATCCATCTATACTTTGTAATGACGAAAGTCATCATGCCAATCAGGTCGTAGATGATTATGTGGAATGAAGATACTGCTACTATTAAAGGGAAAAGTAGAAAAATTAGTAATATTCCTTAAATTCGTTTTCAAATAAAGGAAAAATAGGACAGTGAATCATTTAGAACAAAAAACTTAGTTCCTATTTAGAGGACAATTAAATGTCATTTTGTTTTCAGAAAATTTAAATTGATCAAAGAACTCAGCAATCGCTTGAATTCATGGATATAGATTACGGGTCAAATGAATCTGTTTATTTACATGAATTAGTGGAATATCAACGCCTTATAAAAATGAAATTATTAAACAATTGAATTAAAAATCATCGGCTGATATTTATTTAAGTTTAACAGACAAGTCATTGAAAAGGAGTGAATTTAAACCATCGTTTAGAGTTATGGAACAATTGGTTTTTGAATGATCAATTGAACAAATTTCATTAGGAAGAGAGTTTTCATTGAAATATCAACATCACTTTCGATTGAAAAAGGAATGTCTCAAGATGGTAAAAATTGTATCAAAACAATTTGAACTGTAAAAAAGAGAATTAGAACAAGCGAGGTGCTAGTCGGTCGCATTGAGATGATTTGATTTTTATTTAAATGATAAACCTGTTCAAAATTTTGGTTCTCAAGGGCAACAAAGTTCAACTATTAAGTTTAAAATTAGCGAAATAAATTAATGGTTGTCGCTACTGGAGATATCCATTTATTATTAGATGATGTGTTATCTGAATTGGATGATGATCGGTAAACACATTTGATTAAAGCAATTGAAAATAAGTACAAAAATTCATAATATTAGTTTAGATGGAATTGTAAGCAATTTATTAATGAACCAATTTGTATCCGATTCATCAAGGTCAGGTTCAATGAAAATGGAGTGTGAGAATAGAAATGACAGAAGAAAATAAAGTTCTTGCTGCACAATATGATGCCAGTCAAATTCAAGTATTAGAAAGTTAGAAGCTGTACGTAAACGTCAGGGATGTATTGGTTCTAAGTAGTGTTGATTTACACCATTTAGTATGAGGAAATTGACAACTCAATCGATGAAGCTGGCAGGATTTGCGACTCATATCGAAATTGATTACGAAACATATCACCGTGTTATGATGATGGACAGATTCCAGTTGATATTCAAGAAAAAACAGGACGTCCTGCTGTAAACTGTCTTTACAGTACTACACGCTGGGGAAGAATTAGAGCGGAGATTTTCAAAGTTCCAGTGAATGCTTCAGACGTGCTGTTGTAAATGCACTTTCTGGAGTTAACTGTCCAAGTTTTTAAAGATGAAATATTTGAACAGTCTATAAACGTGGTGCTGTTTTAGAAGATTTAAAAATAATTGGAAAAACGGATAAATGGAACTAGCGTTTATTT